>OFLO01000035.1_pt1 | contig 123818 bp, 115 predicted proteins | sample 1540831 | NCBI WGS metagenome assembly OFLO01 (sample SAMEA4413049, study PRJEB24355) | metagenome | biome: human; feature: gut; material: faeces | place: United Kingdom | collected 2010 | reverse complement strand
AACCGTCTTTCACTATTGAACCATGCGGTTCAATATATTATCCGGTATTAGCTCCGGTTTCCCGAAGTTATCCCAGTCTTATAGGTAGGTTATCCACGTGTTACTCACCCGTCCGCCGCTAACGTCAAAGGAGCAAGCTCCTCGTCTGTTCGCTCGACTTGCATGTATTAGGCACGCCGCCAGCGTTCATCCTGAGCCAGGATCAAACTCTCCATAAAAATTTATGATGTTTGATTAGCTCATAATACTAAATAGTGTTTGTAACATTTAAGTTACTTTATTGGAATTAACGTTGACATATTGTCATTCAGTTTTCAATGTTCATTTCTTCAACACAAGAATTAATTATACTCGCTATCGATATGAAAGTCAACAACTTTTTTAAATTAATTTTTTTGTGTGTTTAATGTTCGTTGATTTGTTTCGCTCAACAAATAAATACTATACAGGGTTTCTCCCAAATGTACAATGGTAAAAATTACACTACAAAGAGCGAAAGATAGAGACTAACCCACAAAACACGAACATTATATAAAATAATTTGTTAATAGTTAATATTAAAGTTGTTTTCTTTCAGTTTATAACTTTTTTTACATTACTTTTATCTCATAAAACAAACTTTTAAAAATTTACATTTTTTAAAATAATTTTAAAAAAAGCTATTTACAGTGTGATTTAGTATTGTTGAAGGCGGAATATCCTCGCTATTCAATACTCATCTACTATAAATAGCACATAAAAATTTACATTTCGGTTCTACCAGCAATTGCTTTAGAAAGCGTTACTTCATCAGCATACTCTAAATCGCCACCAACTGATAATCCTTGTGCAAGACGTGTTACTTTTATTCCAATAGGTTTTACAAGTCTTGAAATATACATGGCGGTCGATTCACCTTCTAAGTTTGGATTCATAGCTAATATAAGTTCTTTAACTTCTTCATCTTTTAATCTATCAATAAGTGTGGGTATATTGATATCTTCAGGTCCTATACCATCCATTGGAGAGATAGATCCATGTAATACATGATAAAGGCCTTTATACTCTCTCATTTTTTCCATTGCAATAACATCTTTATCATCTTCAACCACACAAATAATTGAACGATCCCTTTGTTTATCTTCACAAATGTAACACGGATCTTTTTCAGTAATATGACCGCAAATACTACAATAGGTAAGTTCTCGCTTAACATCTACTAAGGCTTTAGCAAATTTTACGACATCGTCTTCTTTCATGTCTAATGTATAAAAAGCCAGACGTTGAGCCGTCTTGGGACCAATGCCTGGCAGTTTCATAAAACTATCTATAAGTTTTGAAATCGGTTCAGGATAATGCATACTTAACCTACATTCCTGGAATATTTAAGCCTTGAGTATGTTTACCTAATCGTTCTTGCGTTAAATTATCTGCTTTATTCATTGCTTCATTTGTTGCAGCTAAAACTAAATCTTGTAACATTTCGATATCATCTGGATCTACTGCTTCTTCTTTAATTTCTACATCTACAACTTCTTTATGACCAGTTACAGTTACGGCAACCATACCGCCACCAGCTGTTCCTACAATACGTTCGTCTTTAAGTTTTTCTTGTTCTTGTGCCATTTTCTTTTGCATTTTTTGCATTTGCTTCATCATTTGTTGCATATTTCCGCCACCGCGCATCATTCATTTCCTCCTTAAATTTTCACATTAATTTTATTATAATTTATATTTCATTATACATACGTTTATATTTATTGTCATGTATGACTCATTCAACTTACCTTATAAACAAACTGATATATTTTATTATTCATCTATAATATTCACAGTATCTTCACCAAATAAATCTCTCGCTTTTTGAGCAATATCAGACGTTTCCTCTTTAGTATTATCTTTTGTACTTTCAGAAGAATGATGATCATTTTGTTTTCTATGATTAATATACTCGCTTCTCACTCTCATCCATTGATCTGAAGGGACACCTACTACTTCAACGTTTTTATCAATGATATTACAAACGACGTTTTCAATGTTTTTCCTTTTTTCTTCATCTTTATTAACAATTTCACAATGTATTTCTTCATCAAATTGAATTAATACACGTTTTCTACTTGCTGCTACTGGAATTGAGTTTTGCAATAAGCTGACTAAAGATTTTTTATCATTACTTTTAGCATAATCAATTACTTCTTGCCAATGTTCTTTAAGTAGTTGAATATCTTCTTTATTTGCTTCATCTAACACTTTAGCTATCTGCGTCATAGAAAATGCTGCTTTACTTTGACGTTTACTTCTAGAATGTGTGTTTGTTTGTGTGTGCTTTTTATTACTCTGTGAAATACCTTGTGCTTTTAGAGTTTTTAACTCATTTTCAAGTTGTTCCATTCTTTGTAATAACACTTCATTATTAGGTTCTGTAGCAACAGGCGTTGTTGCTACATTTTCTACTTTCGTAGGATTTGTTTTCACCATTTCAGCTAATTTAACTAATAACACTTCAAAGTGTACATTCTGATTCACACTAAATCTAATAGAAACGAGCGTATCATTTATAATATCTATCATATGATATAACGTTTCTAAATCAAATTGAGTTAAGGCATCGTAACTTGTTTGTTCATTGATTGTTTTATTCATAATCGTATCTCTTACGAAATAAATCATATCATTAATAAGTCTATTTACTTCTTTACCTTCAGATACAAAGTGATGATAACGAGAAAATGCTTCTTTTACATTTCCATTAACGATATCGTTAAATAATTCATTAAGCGATGCTTCATCTACACTACCCGTTACGTCTAATACATCTTGTAAGGTAAGATGCTCATCTCCAAAAGCAATTGCTTGGTCCATAATGCTTAATGCATCACGCATACCACCTTCTGATGCTTTAGCAATAAATTCTAATGCCGCTTCCTCATAATCTAGTGATTGTTCTTGTGCAACAAAACGTAATCGTTCGACAATTTGTTCGGTACTAATCGCTTTAAAATCAAAACGTTGTGCACGTGAAATAATCGTAGGTGGTATTTTATGCGGTTCTGTTGTTGCTAAAATAAAAATAGCGTGTGCTGGAGGTTCTTCTAATGTTTTTAATAAAGCATTAAAAGCACCTGTTGTAAGCATATGAACTTCATCTATAATATAAACCTTATATTTTGATTCACTAGGTGCGTATTTAACTTTATCTCTAATATTTCTAATTTCATCAACACCGTTATTACTAGCAGCATCAATTTCAATAACGTCACCATTTGTTCCTTGTGTAATGCCTTTACATACTGCACACTCATTACAAGGTTCACCATCATGGGGATTTAAACAGTTAATAGCTTTAGCAAACACTTTAGCTATACTTGTTTTACCAGTTCCTCTTGGGCCACTAAAAATATATGCATGAGATTGCTTTCCTTTTGAAATAGCATTTCTCAATGTTTTAGTGACATGTTCTTGACCTACAACATCATTAAAACTTTGAGGTCTAAACATTCGATATAAAGCTTGATAATTCACAGTCGCACCTCCAATACAATTACTTATCAATTATATCATGCAATATCTTTGATATATTAATTTTTTATACTTCTATGATATTGGTTGTAGTTTCCCATGTGGATATTCACTTAATTGATCCCACAAGAATTTCACATAAAGAGACTTATCATCATTTTTCGATATAATATGATGTTGTGCCGCTAATGCATAACCTAACGCTGTAAAATACTCAGGACAATCATCTACAATAATAGCAGTATAATGATGAGCTTTCGCACGCTCTTCTACAGCTTGCACTAAAGCTTTTCCTATACCTTGGTTTCGATAAGATGTTGCTACAATCAAAGAAGATAATTGTAATACTTTAAATGTATCTTCATTATCAATGAGATTCACTTCATTTAGCATGATGTGCCCTATAATGTCCCCATCTTCATTTTTCGCAATAACTTCTAATTCATAATTATATGTAGGTTGTTTTCTTAAATTAGAAATTATTTTACTATGTGATTTACCATCTAAACCTTTGTTATTAGTATAATGTTTTTCAAGTTTTTCTAAAGTCTCGATATAATCCATTTCAGTTAAAGTACTTAAATAAACTTGCATAACTTCCCCCTATAATTAACATGTTTCTAATCATATTTCTATTAAATGAATTGAGTAAATGTATCAGTGTATACACCCATAACCCTCATTATAAAAATAATTTAGGGTGTTTGTTTTTCTCAACATGCCTATTTTGAATATCTGTATATAAGTATGATGTTTATAGTTGTTCGATAACAACTTATTTAAATGATTTAAGAATCTTTATCTGTATTCTAAGTTCTTCTATAGTTTATATAAAAAAGGAGTGACTTTAAATTAAAGTCACTCGTAAAGTATATCTATTTATAGAAATGATTAATTTTAAATTAAATAACCGTGCACCTTCGAATCGAGTGTACATCATAAACGTTACCGAAGTCGATAGCTAAATCTCGGCTACCCTACGGCACATATGAGTGTCCACTTAATGCTGCTTCCGTCAGGACCTGACATGATTCATGGGTTCATATTGCATAGGACCGAAATCTTCAAACACCTCGTGCTTCGGGCAGACTTCACAAAAGTACACCCTCAACGAAGGATTTAAGTCTCGCATAAAGCGGATTTCGAGTACAGGGAACCGCTACCTCCCCACCTAGCACGGTAAGTTTTATAATACTATAAAACGTATTAACGTTGCAAGTAAAATAGTATATTTATTTATAAATCATTCAAGTTAAAAACCAATTCAAAAATATTACTATTTATTTTGTCGACGAGAAAATTCATTCATTGAATGATTTGATTTTTTTAAAATTTAGTACATAAAAATAAGCACTCAGTAAGTTACTGAGTGCTTATCTTCTTTATATTGATTAGTCTTGGATTTTAATGATAATGGCGGAGGAAGAGGGATTCGAACCCCCGCGGCCCGTTAAGGCCCTGTCGGTTTTCAAGACCGATCCCTTCAGCCGGACTTGGGTATTCCTCCAATGAACACAATAACCATCATATAATATTATTCATTGGAAGTCAATATTTTTATGTTATTATGCTAAAACTTTTTGTTTGAGATATTGATCTACTGATTTAGCTACAGCTCGTCCTTCTTTAATTGCCCACACGACTAAACTTTGTCCACGACGTGCATCTCCTGCAGCAAATACTTTTTCTTGATTTGTACGATAATCCTGCTCATTTGCTACAATTTTATTTTGTTTAGTTTTAATATCAAATGATCGTGGTACTGTTGTTTCAGTTCCTTCAAATCCGATTGATAATAATACTAAATCTGCTGGCCAGTGTCTTTCTGTACCATCAACCACTACCATACCTTCAGGTGTTTCTTCTAAAATTTGGGTATAAACACCGCGAATATTACCCATCGTATCTACATCATATCGCATAGTTTGAACGCCATATGCACGAGGCTCTCTTCCAAATCGTGCTTCATATTCTTTATGAGCATAATCCATTTTAAATACAGGTAATGCTAAAGGCCAAGACGTGTTACTTTCAAATGTAATTTCTTCTGGTGCTTTTGTATACTTGTTAAACTGTACAATAGATTTACAATTTTCGCGTAAAGCAGTTGCTACGCAGTCTGCTCCAGTATCCCCTGCTCCTATAACAATTACATTTTTATCTTTAGCCGTAATTGAAGCTTCTTCAATCTCACCATTTAGAACTTGCATTTGCTCGGTAAGGTAATCCATAGCAAAGTGAATACCTTGTCCCATTCTACCTTCTAAAGGCAAGTCACGTGCTTTTTGAGCACCAGTACATAATATAATCGCATCAAATTGTTCTTCTAATTCATCACGTGTTATATCTACACCGATATTAGTATTTGTCTTGAAAGTAATACCTGCTTCACGCATGATTTCAATTCTACGTCGAACCACAGTTTTGTCTAACTTCATATTTGGAATACCATACATTAATAAACCACCTGGCTCAGCTGCTCTTTCAAAGACCGTAACTTGATAGCCTAAATGATTTAATTCTTCCGCAGCTGCTAATCCCGCAGGACCGCTTCCAACAATTGCCACGCTCTGATTTTTGTGTTCTTTTGGATATTTTGGTTTTACCCATCCATTGTCATAAGCTTCATCAATAATCGTGCGTTCGATACCTTTAATTGCTACAGAATCACGATTAATTTTCATAACACATGATTGCTCGCATGGTGCAGGACAAATACGTCCTGTAAATTCAGGAAAATTATTCGTCTCACTTAGACGTTCGTATGCTTCTTTAAAGTCTTGATGATAAACTAAATCATTCCATTCAGGTATATAATTTCCTATTGGACAACCAATTGTTTCTCGTCCGAAAGGAAGTCCAGTTTGACAAAATGGCGTTCCACAATCCATACATCTTGCCCCTTGAATAGAGGCTTCTTCTCTAGAAAATCGTTGTTGGAACGCTTCGTGTCCTTCTAAACGTTCAATGAGTGACAATTCTGCTAATGATTGTTTCTCATATTTCATAAACCCTTTAAACTCACCCATAACTTTTCCTTCCTTTCTTTAATAAATCACAGCTGGTTGCAAGTCTTTTTCAATCGATGTGCGATGATCATAAAATGCAGCTAATTTTGCTTCGTTATCTTCTGATAAATGACGATGTTGTAACTCGATTTTTTGCATCATTAATTCATAATCTTTTGGAATTACTTTTATGACATGTTCAGTGACATTCTCAAATTGATTTAAGATATCTTTAGCTTTTGTACTTTCTGTATAACGATAATATTCTTCTAACATTGATTTAAGTAACTGCTTTTCTTCATCATGTTGCACGCGTTTAAATGCTAATGTTGGAAGTTGGTTCGCTTTTTTAAATGCTTCGATATCACTTGGGAAGATATAACATACTCCACCACTCATACCTTGGCCAAAGTTTTTGCCAACATCACCAAGTATAACAACATGTCCACCTGTCATATATTCCAAACCATGATCTCCAATTCCTTCAACAACTACATCAACACCACTATTACGAATACAGAAACGTTCTCCAGCACTACCATTAATATAGGCTTTACCACTAGAGGCTCCATAGAAGCATACATTACCTGCAATAATTTCATTTTCACGAGCATGCTTTGGTGCTTTCACAACGACTGTTCCACCAGATAACCCTTTACCTACATAATCATTAGCATCTCCAGTATGATGTATTAATAGTCCTTTAGGAGCAAATGCACCTAAACTTTGACCGGCATGGCCCATCGTTTCTGCAATAATCGTTTCTTCAGGTAAACCTTTACTACCATATTGCTTCGTAATATAACTACCCGTAATTACACCAACATTTCGTTGAGTATTATTAATTGTATATTGTCCTTTAAATGTTTCACCATTTTCAATACTTTGTTTTGCCTCTTTATATAAATAATTTAAATCGAACCCAATATCTAAATGATGATTTTGAGCTATTTCTTTTGTGTTCGGTCCATCAACTGCATGAAGTAATTTCTCAATATCAAGTGATGCAGCTTTAGATTTAGGATTAATATGACGAGAACGTTGTAATAAGTCAGTACGTCCTACTAGTTCTTCGACTGTTTTCAAGCCAAGTTCCGCGAGAACTTCTCTTAATTCTTCAGCGACGAAATGCATAAAATTGACAACATGATCCGCTTTACCTCTATAAAGCGCACGTAAATCTTTATTTTGCGTTGCTATTCCTACTGGACAAGTATCATTATGACACACTCTCATCATAATACATCCGAGAACAACAAGAGGTGCAGTTGCAAAACCAAATTCTTCTGCTCCTAATGCACACGCTAATGCTACATCTCTACCTGTTAATAACTTACCGTCTGTTTCTAAACGTACACGGCTACGTAAATCATTTAACTTTAATGTTTGATGTGTTTCTGCTAAACCAAGCTCCCATGGTAATCCGGCATGTTGAATACTTGTTTTAGGAGATGCACCCGTACCACCGTCATAACCACTGACTACAATTTTATCTGCAAATGCTTTAGCTACCCCTGAAGCGATCGTTCCTATACCTGTTTTAGATACAAGTTTAACAGCAATATCAGCATCTTTATTTGCATTTTTCAAATCGTGAATCAATTGCGCTAAATCTTCAATTGAATAAATATCATGGTGTGGTGGTGGAGAAATAAGCCCAATACCTGGTGTAGATCCACGTGTTTCAGCAATCCATGGATATACTTTAGTGCCAGGAAGTTGTCCACCTTCACCAGGTTTTGCACCCTGAGCTACTTTAATTTGTAATTCTTTAGCGTGTTGTAAATACTCACTAGTTACACCAAATCGTCCTGATGCAACTTGTTTAATCGCACTTGATAAATAACTGCCATCTTCTTGAATGACATATCGTTTAGGATTTTCTCCTCCTTCACCGCTATTGCTTTTTCCTCCTAATTTATTCATCGCTTTTGCTAAAGTTTGATGTGCTTCCTCAGAAATAGAACCATAGCTCATAGCACCTGTGTTAAAACGTTTTACAATCGATTCTACAGATTCTACTTGCTCAATAGGAATTGATGATTGAGATTTAAATTCTAGTAAATCACGTAAATGGTCGTGTCTATTTTCATGCACAGCATTAGTAAATGTTTTAAATTGCTCGTAATCATTTTCACGACAGGCATGTTGTAATAAATGAATCGTGGTTGGATTAAATACATGATGTTGTCCTTGTTGACGCCACTGGAAGTTACTACCAGAAGCTAGATATTCTTCTTCATTACTTTGACGTTTTCTATTTTCTTCATCAATTTGTTCAATACTTAATCCTGATAATTTAGATTGTGTTCCTGTAAAGTAAGTGTCAATCACATTTTGAGATAAGCCTACTGCTTCAAATATTTGTGCGCCTTGATAACTTTGAACGGTAGAAATACCCATTTTAGCCATAACTTTAATAACGCCTTCTGATAAAACATTTGTATATGTTTCAACATTTTCAGAAATCGAACCTTCAAGATGATGACTATCAGTTAAATGAGCAATCGTTTGTTGTGCTAAGTAGGGAATGACTGCATTAGCACCATATCCAAGTAAACAAGCAACATGATGCACTTCACGTGTTTCACCTGATAAAGCAACAATACTTGTACTCATACGTAAATCTTCTTTAATAAGTAATTGATGAATATGACTTACAGCTAATAACATCGGCATAGCATAATGCAACGACTGAGTTGTATTGATAAGTGCGCTATCATCTAACACTAAAATTGTGTAACCTTCTTTTGTAGCTTGAACCGCTTCTTCTCCTATATGATTTAAAGCTTCTTCGAGTGAAATATCTTGATACAGGGTCGATAAATGTTTCACGTTAAACTTACTTTGTTCAATTTTATCTAATTGATTTAATGTAAGAACCGGTTTAGTAAGCTGTATACGATTTAAGACATTCGGTTCTGGATGAAGTAAATTTCCTTCACTACCTAGATAAGATAACTCACTTGTTACAATCTTTTCACGATAAGCATCGATAGGTGGATTCGTTACTTGAGCAAACAGTTGTTTAAAATAGTTAAATAATGATTCTGGTCGTTCATTTAGTACTGCGAGCGGCGCATCATACCCCATGGCACCAATAGGATCTTTTTTTCCTATCAAAAGATCTGTCATATATTTATGAATATCTTCCTTAGTGTAGCCAAACTGCTTTTGTACTTTAAACAGTGTTGCTTCATCTAATAATTGACGTTGATATTGAACTTCGTCTAATTCTAAATCAATCTTGTATTGATCAATCCAATCTTTATAAGGATATTTATGTGCAATATGAGTTTTAAGTTCGTTATTTTCGATGACTTTATTAGAGTTAAAATCAACGAGCAATAATTTCCCAGGATTCAATTGTCCTTTAAAAGCAACGTTTTCTTCTGGAACATCAATCACACCCACTTCAGATGAGAAAACAATAAAATTATCTTTAGTGATTGTATAGCGTCCTGGTCGTAATCCATTTCGATCCGTTAATGCGCCAATTTTATCGCCATTACAGAATGAAATCATTGTTGGGCCATCCCAAGGTTCCATTAAATAGCTATAAAATTCATAAAATGCACGTACATGTTCATCATTGGATTTATTATATAACCATGGCTCTGGTATAAGTAACATCGCCGCTTCTTCCGGCTCCATTGCTAAACTTAAAAACTCTAACGCGTTATCTACAATAGCTGAGTCGCTTCCGTCTTCATCAACAATATTTTGAATTTTTTCACTTTCATTACCAAATAAAGTATTAATAAGTTGACGTTGACGAGCACGCATCCAGTTAACATTACCTTTAATCGTATTAATTTCTCCGTTATGCATAAGAAGTCGGTTAGGATGTGCACGTTTCCAACTAGGGAATGTATTCGTACTAAATCTAGAATGAACAAGTCCTAATTTTGATTGATAATCCTCATTGTTTAAGTCTAGGTATAACGTCTTGATTTGATCTGAACGTAACCAACCTTTATAGACAATCGTTTTATGAGATAAACTTGTAAAATATAAATCTAAATGTTCGCGTTCTGCATATTGTTCAATTTGTTTACGTGCTAAATAAAGCTGTTTAACAGGCGTTTCATGTTGGTTTAAATCTACAAACACTTGTTGTACATAAGGCATTGTAGAAGCAACATGTTCTGCTAATGCTTGTGTATCTACAGGTACATCTCTATAACCAATTACTTTCAATCCTTCATCGTTAAAGTATTGGTTAAATACAGTTTCATGCTGTGTACCTGAAACTTTTTGATTAGAGAAAAAAAGACCTACCGCATATTCACCTTCATTAGGTAAGTCGAAATGAGTATGTTTTTTAAAAAATTCGAAGGGAATTTCTGTCATAATTCCTGCGCCATCACCAGTAATACCATCAGCTCCAATACCGCCTCGATGGTCTAATCTACGCAACATTTCTAATGACTTTTCAATAATATCGTGAGATCTTAAATTATCCATATTGGCATAAAAACCGATTCCACATGCATCATGTTCCTCACGGTAATCATATAATCCTCTTTTTAGTCTATCTTTAAACACGATGCCCACTCCTTTTGAGAATTTTCAGAAAATTTACTGTTAATAACAATTAATATAATGTAAAATATTTATCTGAACAATATATTAAATAGATGATATCATTCTAATAATTAGAATATTTACGATATACTTAGATTAAGGAGGTAAAATATGGAAATTAAACAATTACGATACTTTGTTGAAGTGGCTCGCCGTGAACATATTTCTGAGGCTGCATTGGAACTTAATATTGCTCAATCTGCAATTAGTCGCCAAATCAATTTACTTGAAAAAGAATTACAAGTCCCATTATTTGATAGACAAGGTCGCAATATATATCTTACTTCGCACGGTAAAGCGTTACTAACACAAGCAACTCACATACTAGAACAACTTGATGAAACAGTTGCACTTTTTCAACAAGAACAACTTAAAAACGCTCATCATATCAATTTAGGTTTTGAAGAAAGTTATGCTTCTCATATGATTACACCTATTATTCAAACGTTTGAAAGAGAATATGATAGTCACATTATACCTAGTTTAATGAATCATACTCAGATAGTAGACTATTTAAATTCAGGAAAAATTGATATAGCTATTGTTGAGAATACACCTGAACTACAAGCAAACTCAACTCTTTCAATTACGTCTTTATATGAAGAAACATATCATTTATACGTACCTAAAGACGATGCTATTGCCTTATCATTTAATCCGCCCTTAACACAACTTAAACAATTTGAAAAAAATCCTTTATATACACTTCACGATTTTCCTGATTCTATTAAAAAACGATTAGAATCTGTAATTAAAGTACCTATATATACACTAGGTACAAAGTCTCTTGGTCAGTATCTATTAAAACAACGTCGTGGCCATCTACTCTTACCTGATTATATATCGTTGGATCATTCATCTGAACAATTAGAGGATATCTCTTTATCACATACAGAATTAAAACGTTCATTTTGTGTGGTATTTAAAAAAGACAATAAAAAAGTAGATATCTTTAATCTATTTCATCTCATTCAAACATTGCTAAATAAAGTTTCAACATATCACTAGGTCTTGTAACGAACACTAACACATAACATGTGATTGAATATCATTTTGAACACGCATATATTTACTTTATTGCAATAAAGGGGTAAATTATATAATTAAAAAGAGGTTTAGGTTTAATGAATATAAAGACACTTCATGTTTCTAAAATTAAAAACACTCATCGTCTAATTATTATTGTTACTTTCATAATGATTGGATTATTTATTTTTACATTTTTTAATGCTTCATTTTATCAAATACCTATTGGTAAAATCACAAATATCGAAACAAGTCATGGTCAAAAAGTCACAGACGAGCATCATAATACTGACACAAAATATAATCAACGATTAACTATACGCATTCTAAACGGTAAGTATAAAAACGAGATCACAACTGTTAATAATCATTTTGTAAAATCTCAAGCAGATTCAGAGCAATTTGCTAAAAACGAAAAAGTATTATTACATATACAAAAAGGTCCATCTGACGCTACCATTCTAGAAAAAAAACGCGATGGCCTTACTGTGGCGATTGTAGGCATATTTATCGTGACACTTTTAATTGTAGGCAAAAATGTAGGGTTACAATCAATTCTATCTCTACTATTTAACACTGCGTTTATTATTGTTTCCATAGGCATTCATAATACTTTTTCAGGTACAAATTTATTTTTATTAATGAGTATAGCCATTATTTTATCAACTATTCTTACATTAGTATTAGTAACTGGGTGGCAAAAACGAACTTGGGTTACGATAGTTGCTACTTTATCTGGAACGTTTTTATGTGTAGGGATTACTGAATTATTAATTCAGTTTACAGGTGGTAATGGCATCAAATATGAAACAATGAGTTTTTTAACGCTACCTCCAAAAGATGTCTTTATGTCTTCTGTTCTTATAGGAACATTAGGAGCGGTGATGGATGTAGCCATTACAATTTCTAGTGGAATGTACGAAATTCTCCAGCGTACGCCTCACATTTCAATGGCTCGTTGGGCTTTAGCTGGACGTCATATTGGCCAAGATATTATGGGTACCATGACCAATATCTTATTATTTTCATATTTATCAGGTAGTCTAGCTATGGTATTAATTTACTTAAAAAATGCGAATACATTTACTTACACAATATCTATGAACTGGTCTCTAGAAATGACACGTGCACTGACTGGTGGTATCGGTATTGTATTGACCATTCCTATAACCATAGGACTTATGGTCACTATATTTAAGTGGAAAGGAGTAAGTCGATGACTACAATTTTTTTACTCGCACTATTACTTTTTATTTTAATGGTTTTGCTTGGCGGTAAAAAAGGACTCATTTCCTATCTCACTTTATTTTTAAATTTTATTATTCTTATTATTAGTATTGTTTTCATTCTGTTTGGCATGCCAATCTACCTAATAGCCTTTACTTTTTGTCTTGTGATTGCTGCTTGTAACCTTTTTATTTTAAATAGTTACAATATCAAAACACAAGCCGCATTTATCGGAACGATAGTAACAACAGTGCTTCTTATCATAGGCGTCTATTTATCTGTAAAATTTGGTCATCTACAAGGTTTTGCTACAGAACAACAAGATGAAACCTATATATTTTCAATGAATATTGATATAAATATGCTACAATTCTCTGTTTTTACTATTATGTTGGCTGTCATCGCTGCTGTAATAGATTTAACGATTACAATAAGTTCACCAATGTATGAGTTGAATGAAACCAATCCTAATCTTTCTCGTAAAGAATTATTTCAATCTGGTATGCGTGTGGGCAGAGAAATTCTTGCTACTTCCGCTAATACAATTTATTTAGCTTATTTTGGTGGACAATTAACATTATTCTTTTGGTTTTTTCAACTTCATTATTCATTTGGGCATATTTTAAATTCTAAAATTTTTGCTCAAGAGTTTATCTCAATCTTATTAGGTGGCATTGCAGTCGCGTTAAGTATTCCTATCACGGCTTGGGTTAGTGCTCGGTTGATTAAATATCATCAACTTAAACAAACAGATCACCACATTACTACTTCATCCTTAAACGAAGATATAAAATAGTAAAGACCAAACAGTGGCATTTAATGATTGAAAGCATCAAATGTCACTGTTTTATTTATTCAATACTTATGTTGAAAATGTTTCAATCCACTTAATTACAGCTGGTGCGATATATTGTGTATCAAATTTATTGAACCAACGAATATCAGTAACTTCATTATCAATTTGAACTTCATTCCAATTAATACTTCGATTAACCTTAAATCCATTTAATTCGGTCAAAGTATTTGGTTGAGGATAGGCTTCACCAATCACTTTTCCAATATATGTAAAATCATCTTGAGAAAAATGAAGTTGTAGTTCTTCTTCAATTTCTCTTTGAATAGCTTCTAAGAGCGTTTCACCTTCATCAATTTTCCCACCAGGAAAATAATATTTTTCTCTGTGACGCACTTGTACCAGTAAAATTTGGTCCTCTGTTTCTTCCACTAAACATACACATTTAATCATTCTATTCATCCTTATTAAAATATTCTCACTTCAAAAAAATAATTTAATTTAGTATGATATTAACATACATTAAAACAAACATTGGGACAAATTCTTAATGAGTGGTATAACATTCAGATTTGTTTTTTATTTTTATGGAGGTCTTGTATGATGGCAAAACAATCAAAACTTTCACGCTTATCTAGTTTAGTAAGTACAGCAGGATTTATTGTGGATGGATATAATGGACTTAAATATAGTGCAAAAAATAAAAATTTAGTTTATCTATCACTAGCACTTAGCACAGCGGGTACTGTGTTCGATTTTATAGTTTCTATGAGATCACCACGTAAATTCCGTAAATTCACATCATTTATCTCATTTATTGTTAATGTGACACGCTTAGCTTCAAGCTTTAGAAAAGTGAAAGAAGATTATCATTTCGAATAAAAAAACGAGCCTAAGACATAATGAATTGTCTTAGGCATTTTTAATATATTGGCAGTCGATGACTGAAGTAAAAATACGCTTGTATCAAGCTTTTTTCAATTCTAGTCCCGGATTCCCAACATAAAGACTTTCAATAAGAAAGTCTATGTCCAACGCAAATTAGGGATACGTTGCCAAGGTAGGACGACGGATTCAAAATGAATTCTGTCCCATTTCCTTCATTTTTTTACTAATGAATAAATTTATATTGTCTAACTTGATAGGCTGGAATTGTACGATATGTTAAAATTCCTGGACCTGCACTAAAGTTCATTTCAGATACTAAAATACTTCCATTACTATTGACGCGTTCTACAAATGCAACATGACCATAGTAGCCAGCATCTGATTGAGCAATTGATCCTACAGTAGGATGATAATCAATTCTATAGCCATCTCTTGCAGCTGCATTATCCCAGTTATTTGCATTCCACCAATATGTACTAATACCTTTACCGATTTGAGCACGACGATTAAAGACATGCCATGTACATTGACCCCAATCATATAAATTTCTATGATTAAAAATCGGTGTATGATAATAATAATTTGATGATGAACTTGTACTATTTGTATTACTACTTGATGATGCTGTGCCGCTTACGCGTAATGTTTGACCTGGGTAAATAAAGAAATTATTTAACCCATTTAAACGCATAATATTTTGATATGTCGTATTATATTTCCAAGCGATGCCCGATAATGAATCACCGTAACGCACAGTATAGTAGCTTGAAGAACTAGATGAATTTGAGCTACTTTGTGTGTGGCTACTCGAACGTGCTGTCCCTGAAACTTTTAATGTTTGACCTGGAAAAATTAAAAAGCTATGAAGTCCATTTAATTCCATAATATGGCGGTACGTTGTACCATAGCGACTAGCAATTGATGATAAACTATCTCCACTTTTTACTGTATATGTACTGCTTGAGTTATTACTATAAGAATGGGATGAACTAGAGCCTGAAACAGTTAATACTTGATTTGGAAAAATAAGATTTGATGTCAAACCATTTAATGATTTTAATTTAGCTATTGTTATACCATAGCGATTTGAAATAGACCATAATGATTCTCCACTTTTTACGGTGTGAGTTGTTGCTGCTTCTGCTTGATGTGCAAATATTGTACTAAATGCCCCAGTTCCAATAATTGCTGTTGCAAGAACTTTTTTATTCATAAATAAGCGCCTCCTTAATTTTATGCTTATCTTTGACATGTCCTCATGACAATTGTTGTATTAACGCTTAGTTTTATTACGTTAATTCTAGTGCTTTAACTTTAATTTTTTCTACTCAAGTAGTCTACTTATATAAATTAATATATTTCATCATAATATTCCATTTCAATTTGATTACATAATGATGAAATTTTAGTACGATACTTATAAATTTAAAACTTTATAAAAATCAATTTCTTTAGTCTAATTATTGCATAACGCAAATAAGGATTTTTTTAATGTGATTATATTTAATCAAAAATTTATGATACTATTGAAAATGATATAAAAAAAGAGCGAGACAGAATTCATGTTTGAATTAGCTGTCCCACTCCAAGAGTCGAAAAAAGCTTGATATATGTGTATTTTTAATTCATTAACCTACGATACATGCTAAACGACTAAACAACGATTGATATTCTACAATTTTTAACTTACTATTTTAAGCTATCTTCAATGTCTTTAATTTCTTTTTGAGATAAATCGACTGCTTTTTCGCCATCTTTAGTGTCTTTTTTCAATGCTTCTTGTGCTTCTTTACTATGATATAGATCTACAATTTTTTTGTATGTTTTATTATCTTTATCTTTTGAGTTAACGGCAATTAAATTAATGTATGGTTTAACTGCATCTGAAGTAGAACTTTCTAAATAAATTGGATCTTTCTTAGCATCTAAGCCTGCTTTCGTTGCTACACCATTGTTGATAACTGAAATATCAACATCATCTAATGCACGTGCAGTTTGTTGAGCATCTACTTCTTTAATTTTTAAATGTTTAGGGTTATCTTTAATATCTTTTGTTGTACCACTTAAACCAAAGTTATCTTTTAATTTAATAAGTCCTGCTGATTCTAATAATTTTAAAGCACGCGCTTGGTTAGAAACATCATTTGGAATCATCACTTGCGCGCCATCTTTAACATCTTTAATATCTTTTACTTTTTTAGAATAGATGCCTAAAGGTGCTAATACGGTTGTACTAATTGCTTCAATTTTTGCATCTTTATGTGCTTTTTTATATTCATTTAAGAAAGCAAAGTGTTGGAATGCATTCATATCGATATCTCCATCACTTAATGCTTTATTAGGTACGTTATAATCTGAAAAGTGCTTAATTTCTAAATCAATATCATCTTTTTTTGCTAATTCTTTTACTTTTTCCCAAGCAGCAGTATCATTTGATGCTACGCCAACTGTTACTTTCTTACTATTTCCTCCGCCTGAACATGCCGCAAGGACAATAATAGATGCTAATAATAAACCGATTATTCTCTTCATTAAAAACTGCCTCCCAATATTAAAATAATTTATTTAAATAACTAATTTCTGCGAATTATTCTAGAAATAAAGTTACCTAATGACTGAATAATTTGTACGATAATAACTAGAACGACAACTGTAATAATAATGACCAATGTATCAAAGCGTTGGTAACCATAAACAAGCGCTAAATCTCCAATACCACCGCCACCTACAGCACCGGCCATAGCTGTACTACCAATTAAACCAATAATCGCTGTAGTAATAGCTAGTACAAGTGAACCTAATGCTTCAGGCAATAAAAAATGACGAATAATTTGAAGTGGTGATGCTCCCATAGCTTTTGCTGCTTCAATAATGCCATCATCTACTTCTAAAAGTGAATTTTCTACTAAACGCGCAATATATGGTGCTACATATACTGTAAGTGGAACAATTGCAGCTGTCGTACCGATTGACGTACCTGCAACTAATTTAGTAAAAGGTACAATTGCGATTAATAAAATGATGAATGGAATAGATCTTAAAATATTAATAATTGGATTAAGAATTTGGTGAATAACGACATTAGGCCAGATTCCATGTTTTCGAGTGACTACAAGTAAAATACCTAATGGGATACCAATCAATGCACCAATAATTAATGATACTGTTACCATATAAAGTGTTTCATACAATGCTTGCATTAATTGAGATGACTCTATGCTTGAACCAAACATTTAACGCACCTCCTCATAATGAATATGTCGCTCATTAAAATATGATTCTACCGTGTCACGACTAAATTGTGCATCGTGTTCAAAGCGTAACCATAAATAACAAATCGTTTCATCTTGAATATCTGACATAGACGAGAATAGAATATTTACATTAAAACCATATTGGTTTATTAACTCGTTCATTAATGGATAATCAATTTGCTTTTTATCTAAGAAAAGTCTGTAATCTGTATAATGATTATCTGCTCTTTCAAATGAGGCACGTAATGCTTTAGAAGGCTCTGTACTAATAACTGTTGATACAAAATTTTGTGCTGTTTTCGTTTTCGGATGACTAAACACATCTTTTACTGTACCAATTTCTACAACTTCCCCGTGTTCCATTACAGCTACACGATTACAGATTTTTTGAATCACGCTCATTTCGTGAGTAATCATCATAATCGTAACCCCAAATGTTTCATTCACATTTTTAAGTAATTGAAGAATAGAACTTGTTGTCGCAGGGTCTAATGCACTTGTCGCTTCATCGCACAATAATATTTTAGGATTTGTTACAAGTGCTCTTGCAATTGCAACACGTTGTTTTTGTCCTCCGGAAAGCTCATCTGGAAATTGATTTTTCTTATCTGCAAGTCCCACAAACTCTAGCATTTCTTCAACTTTCTCTTTAATCTCAGAATTACTTTTGTGACTCAGTATCAATGGCATTGCTACATTTTTAAAAACGGTTTTAGAATTTAAAAGATTAAAATGTTGGAAAATCATTCCTATATCTTTTTTTACGTTGCGAAGTTCTTTTTCACTATATGTATTAATATCATGTCCATCTACAATAACATGGCCCTCTGTAGCTTGTTCTAATTGGTTAACTAAACGTACTAGTGTACTTTTACCAGCACCACTATAACCAATCACACCAAACACATCACGCGCATCAATTTTAAAAGAAACATCTTTTAAAGCGTGGATGGTTTCTCGTTTCTTTCGAAATACTTTATTTACACCCTGAAATTCAATCACTATGTTCACCCTTATCTAATTCTGATTAAATTCGTATGATATGAAGTATAGGCAAAAGTTAAGGATGCGTCAATATAGTTTTTTAAAAAATTGAAAATTTCAGATATTTTTAGTATTGAATTACTCTTTTAGTTCCAAATATCATAATAAAAATACAAGAGTACAATAAATATCGTTTCAATTTCTATTGCACTCTTGCATTAATACTTTCACTATATTCTATTTATTTAGCGTATCTATGGCTTGTTTTAAATCTTGTACTAAATCTTCAGTGTCTTCAATACCGATTGATAATCGAACTAAACCATCTGTAATTCCTTCTTTAGCACGCACATCTGCTGGAATAGATGCATGTGTCATCAAAGCAGGTACAGAAATTAAGCTTTCCACCGCACCTAAGCTTTCAGCAAGGGTGAAATAGTGTGTTTCACGAATTAATTGTTTAGCTGCTTCTGTATCTTTGACTTCAAATGCAACAACGCCAGTATGACCACTTGCTTGAGCGATATGAATATCATGATTAAGATGACTTTCAATACTAGGATGGAACACTTGTTGTACTGATGGATGTTCTTGTAACATTTTCACAATACCTTCTACGTTACGATTGATTTGTTCCATACGTAACCCCAGTGTTTTAATTCCTCGAATTAATAAATAACTATCTTGTGGTCCTAATACACCACCTGTAGAGTTAGAAATAAATGCTAAGCGTTCACCTAATTCATCATTAGATGTAGCGACTAAACCTGCAACAACATCACTGTGTCCACCAATATATTTTGTTGCTGAATGTAATACAATATCGATTCCAAAATCTAACGGATTTTGATAGTACGGTGTCATAAATGTGTTATCGACTACAGAAATGAGTTGATTTTCTTTCGCAATTTCTGCTGCACGTCGAATATCTGTCACACGTAATAAAGGATTAGACGGCGTTTCGATATATAACATTTTTGTTTCTGGTTTAATATAATCTTTTACGTTTTCAATATTTGTAGTATCAACGAAATCAACATCAATACCAAATCGTGTAAAGACTTTTGTTAAAGCACGATAAGTTCCACCATACACATCAGAATTTAAAATTAAATGATCACCTTTATCTAATAACATTATAACAGCGCTAATCGCAGCCATACCTGAACCAAATGCAAATCCATGTTTACCATTTTCTAAATTCGCAATGACGCTTTCAATAGAAGCACGTGTTGGGTTTGCAGTACGTGAATATTCATAACCCTGTCTTAAATCACCAATATCATCTTGCAAATAAGTACTTGTTTGATAAATTGGTGTCGTTACTGCTCCAGTAAAATCATCCGTCGTATGTCCACCATGAATCATTTGTGTTTTTTTCTTCATTATTATTCTCCTTTGTATTCAAATATTTTTTTTGACATATAACGATCACTGCCATCTGGAAAAATTGTTACAATAATACCTTTATCAATACGACGTTTAATATCTAAAGCACCTTGTAATGCTGCACCAGATGAGCTACCAACAAGTAGTCCTTCTTGTTTAGCTAATCGTTTTACATTTTCAAATCCTTGATTATCACTAACTGTAATAATATCATCAACGATAGATTTTTCTAAAAATACCGGCCATTTTTCAGAGCCAATACCTTCAATATCATGAGCATGTGCTTTGCCACCATTCAAGACTGAGCCTTCAGGTTCAACAATAATATTTTTAACATTAAATTGTTGTAAATGTTTAGCTACACCGGTAAACGTTCCTCCAGATCCAGCACCAGCTACAAAATAATCAATGTGTGGTAATGCCTCTGTAATTTCTTTTCCAAGTGTATGCGTATAGGCTTCTGGATTATGTTCAGTTTCAAACTGGTTCATATATACTGCATCGTATTTGTCAGCATAATGACGCGCTTCTTTTTGTGCACCAATCATTCCCTTATTTTTAGGTGTTCGTTTGATTTCAGCACCCAATACTCGCATAATTGAAATTTTTTCTTCTGAAAATCCTTCTGGGGCAAAAATCACACACTTTAAATGATAACGATTAGCGGCCATTGCTAATCCAATTCCTGTATTACCAGCTGTAGCTTCAACGATGGTATCTCCTTTTACAATACGTTTTTCTTTTAGCGCAGTTTCTACAAGATATTTCCCTAGTCGATCTTTAATACTTCCACCAGGATTAAATTGTTCTAACTTCGCATAAATTTGTACATGTTCATCGCTAAAACTTTCTAATAATACTAGTGGCGTTTGTCCTATTAAATCATAAGTAATCATATCTTTCGTTCAATACACTCATGTAATGTCTGAACATACCTACTTTCTATAATCATATTCATTTCCAATATTTAATTTTAATTCTTACTCAACCGCTACGAATTATACGCTAACTTATATCTTATTGCAAAAAGCTAGATTCTTTATGTAAAATGTAATTAGTTATTGCGTTTAAGTACTCATATTATGATAAAAGTGAACTACTGGAAATGAATTAAATTTTACGATGAATCAACGTACAAAGGAGAATCGATGATGACATCTAAAGCAGACTTATCTTTATCCGTCTTTACTAAGGATGATTATAAAAATTTAAATTATAAAAATAGTACATTTAGAAACTCAATGTACGACGAAATTGAAGTAAATAAAAGTCACTTTAAACATTGTGATTTTAGCGAAGGTATTTTTAGGAATGTAAGCACTATTTCAAATTCAAAAATGATCAATTGTAATTTTGATAAAAGTATCTTTGAAAATGTAAATTTTTTCAAGACGCTGATTAGTAAATCAAATTTAACTGTTACCTCATTTGATGAAAATCATTTTAATACATTAACGATTGAACATTCTATTTTTAAAAATAGCAATATACGTAATGTAAAATTTGATAACGTCACGTTTAAAAAAGTGATTTTTGAAAATGTCACTATGGATTTGTGTCATTTTGAAAATGTAAAAATAAAAGATTGTATATTTAAACATGTCACTATTAATAATTCTTCAATTCCTGAAAAAATATTAAAAGAATTACATAAACAAGATGTTACGTTTGAAAATATGTAATTCAAATTATCTTTATGCTAAACAGAGTCTAGAACAACGATTTGTATTCTAGACTCTGTTTATTTTTGTTAATGTTAAAATAATTGAACAATAAAAACTAATATAATAATAATGGGCATCATATATTTAATTAAAATATACCATGGAACAAAAAGTTTAAATTTATCTTTCCCAAAGCTCTCTTTTAATGCTTGTTTATCTAATAATTGACCTACAACTAATGTCGTTCCTAATGCTCCTAATGGCATCAAGATATTCGATACGATAAAATCCATATTATCAAAAATTGTACCCGCTCCAAACTTAATTCCACTTAAACTGCTAAATGATAGTGTTGCTGGGATACTAATAATAAATACTAATATACTTGCAATAACTGATATAGCTTTTCGTTTAGTATTATCATTTTTAGTGAAATTTGAGACATTTAATTCCAATAAAGAAATAGAAGACGTTAATGCCGCAAATAAAAATAGAATTAAGAAAATTAAATAAAATACAATACCAAAGCCCATTTGATTAAATACTAACGGTAACACTTTAAATAAGAGTCCTGGTCCTTCTTGAGGTGCATAACCAAATGTTTTTAAAGCTGGGAATATTGCAAGTCCTGCTAATACAGAAACTAAAATATTCATAATAACAATTGAAATGGCGGAAGATTTAATCGTCATTTCCTTAGGCGCATAACTCGCATATGTAATCATACCTGTCGTGCCTAAGGATAGTGTAAAGAACGATTGACCTAATGCAAATAAGACACCCTTAACTGAAATATCTTCTATTCTCGGTTGTAATATATAGCGAACGCCCTCTAATGCTCCGTCTAATGTCAATGATTTAGCAACAACAATAATTAGAAAAACAAATAATAAGGGCATCATAATTTTAGAAGCTTTCTCTAAACCTTTTTCTACACCTAGCATAACGATAATCATTGTTAAAAGAATAAAAATACCCTGTCCCAACACAGTTAACCACGGGTTACTAATTATTTTTTCAAATTTAATTTGAGTTAATGACGTATGTTCAACAGATAATAATTGTAAAAACACATTCCCAATATATATAACAATCCAGCCACCGATAACACTATAAAAGCCGAATAAAATAAAAACAGCTAAATTTCCATTCCACCCAATAATATTTAACCATTTTTTTCCTGTTAATTTACTATAAATTCGAGTCGTATAAGTGCGCCCCATTATTCCTACCGTAAATTCCATAATCAGTAACGGTAATCCTACAAAAATAGTAAAGATTAAAAATAAAAATAAAAAAGCGCCACCACCATAAATGCCAGCCATATATGGAAACTTCCACATTGCGCCTAATCCTATAGCAGAACCAGCACTTGCTAGAATAAATCCGGTTGATGTTTTCCATTGTGATTGATTACTCATTTTCTATCTCCCTTTAACGCGTTAAAGCATGTGTGCGATTAAGTTCTACTCTAACATGTCTGACTAAATAGTGCAATATGCATATAAATGAGTATTAAAAAGATAAGAATAGATGTAAATGACATCTCTCAACTATTCTTATCGTTTAAACTTACTGTTACATTTATTTTTCAAAATCATATATTATGGATTGACCTTCATCTACTTCTTGAATATTCAAACTTTCGATATGATCAACATTAATGTAATGAACTTGTGAGTCATCTTTTAGAAATAAATAGGCCAATTCATCAAATTCATCAATAATACGCTGTATGCATGTGTCATAGTCTGGACCATCTTGGAACGTTTTAAATTCTTTATAAGTAGTTCCAGAAACCGTTGTATATATAAGTAAGAATGTACGTTTCATCTTATTACTCCTTTATTCAGATTTAAAAAAAGTTACAACTTGAGTGATAACGTCTTCATGTCCATCTCCATAAGTCATTAAATGACGACTTAACGGATGACATGTTAAATCTTTGTTATTACTATCAATATGATTAAAAATATAATGGGCACTATTTTGATAAAAGGCATCATCATTACCACCATACAAAATACGAGCGGGAACATGTATACGTTCTAATTCATTAGAAATTATCTCAATAAATGCTTTAAATTCTGCGATATGTGGTTGATAGTCTTGAATTGTTCCAAGTTGTTGTTGTGAAGTAGTTTCATCAAATTTCAATAATTGATTCATGCGCTGACCATAACGTTCCATACGCCACGCAATACTTTTTTCTTCTTTTTCACTTGGTGCAGACATCACTGCTATTTTAGAAACATCAAATAACTCAGCTAACTTTAATGTAAATAGTCCCCCTAGTGAGATTCCCGTTACAAAAATAGTGTCAAACCCTTTATTTTTTAAAAATTGATACCCTTCTAATACATCATTCCACCAATCCTGAATCGTAAATTGAGTAAATTGGTCTAAAGGTAAGCCATGTCCCTGATAATTTGGTGCAAAGCATGTGAAGTTTTCTTCATTAAGCGCCTTAGCTAATGGTTTTACATCACGAACAGTTCCTGTAAATGAGTGAAGTAATAATATCGCTTCTTTTCTTGAACCTTCTAAATAAATCGGATGTGGTGATTTGATTTTCATAGTATTCTCCCCTTTTTAAAATACTTATGTTATGAAACTTAAGCTTTACTTCTTTCTTAATTTAATATTAAAGAGTGGTAACGTCATTGAAAATAAAGCAACCCAAATCATTCCTAACGAAAAACCACCAATGACATCAGTTAGATAGTGAGCGTGGAAATATAACCGACAACTTAATACGCCTATCCAAAATATAACGACAACTATAGCAATACTATATCGTATCGCTTTGTTTTTAATAAGTGGAATAACAACTAAGAGTATAGCTAAAGCAAATAATGTACTGGCATTTGAATGACCACTTGGAAATGAATATCCATGGTCTACTAAAAGATGGTTATACGGACGAGGACGAGCTATTATTTGTTTAATTAAAAAATTAACATAAGTTCCTGTATAAATCGTAACTAATAACCACAATGAAAGTTTATAATTTTTAAAGATTAAGATAAGTGCTAAAAATAACGTTATGTAGAGAATGGATTTTACTTCTCCAAAATTAGCACAAAACGTCATCATTTTATGCCAAATTGTACCGTCATAGTGTCTTCTAGGTTTACCAAAATAGTTAGTCAACTCATGTAATGAGTTTAAATCTAATTTTTGCATTAGTGTGGTATGATAAATGACATTCATTGCCGTTATTATAAAAATAATTAATCCAACAACAAACATAGAAATGGTTTTAGTTGGCGATACTTCTAATTTATCTTTCATATTTGTTTTTCCTTTACTACATTTGATCCTAATATTTTATAAAAAGTCTTTCAAATGATATATCCGTTCTTCATATTCATTAAAGTTTGAAGATGTATCACACAATTCATTCATCAATATGTTGACTACTTAACTTAACTCATTGATCGTATTGCCTTTTTATACCTCTAGCATCAGAATAGTCGGACAAATGATAATGAGTAAGAGGTTCTGATTGAATTGATTCGTTCGCATCTCTATCTCTCTTTTAACGTTAGTTAGATTTTACAATAAATGATAAAAATTCGCTTGTAAAAAAAGAGATTAGGAATTATTTTTTATATAACATTTCCTAATCTCTTCTCGTACTTATAACATTTTATTTTAAAGTGATTTTTCAAGGTTCTTATCTAATTTAAAAACAATAATACGTTCACCAGTAATTGTACTTAAATCACTATGGAAGCTTTTAACTTCAGTACCTGTGATTTTGAAAACAAGTTGCATTAAATCATCTTGTCCAGATTCCACCAGTTCTGAGCGTGTACGTTTAATGTTAAGTAATCCCTCTTGAGTTTCACATACACGATACTCCGCAGGCGTCAAAATACCTTGTAAGTTGACGATAATCATATCTCGTAGAATATCTGTCTTTACTGACAACGAACCACGTCCAAGAAAATCTTTTTCCCATTGCGTAATTGCTTTACTAATTTCTGCTTCATACATACCTTTCGATTTCGTCATTGCTATAACAAATCTCCTAATGTTTAATTAACATTAGTGTATCATTTTTTAAATTAAAATCGAATAGCTTACCAATCTTTAAAACTACCCTTTTCATCAATACTTGCAAGACGTACCCATTGATGATCGACTTTTTGTTTAAACTTAATATTATCATTAAGTAAACGTTGTATATAACGATCTGGTGCTTGAATCACGACTAATAATCGAATTGGAGCATGATAAATTTTATTGTCCCCTGCCATCACAGACTGCCATGGCAATCCAGCTAATAAATCACTTGAATTCCCTTGCATAACGCCAACACCAGAAGTGACAGATTGTGTTGTTTTATTACCGCTACCATAAAAATGTGGTGCCACTGTAGAGGCATAATACTGTAGGTTAATCCACTGTGCAACGAGTGCTGGACCAGAAATAATTGTATTTAGTAATTGACCATCAGGATCTTTCGCATAATCATAATTATGTAAAAATGCACGTCCTTCTAAATTACTACCTTCTGTAATACTTCGTTGCCCAATAATAAATTCTGCATTACGTGCTAAGCCCCATTCTGGACGGATTTCGCTCCAATCATTTGCAAAGCGATGTGCTTCCGCAATTGGATGTTTCAATTCTCTATCGCTTAAACGAGGTAATTGAGCAAGACGTTCTAAATTTGCATGATAACTTACACGTGGCATGGCTTCTTCTAAAATATCAAATGCTTTCTTTGCTTCTGATGTTAATGAGGGAACGTAAATCCATTCTAATTCATCAATTGATGTTTTATGTTCTGCAGCAACAAATACTGTCTCATCCGGAATATGAATGCCTTCAGCGGCTAACCCTTGACGTACTAAAGGTAAATTGCACATCATGGCAAGTAATTTCGCATTAAATCCACTTGAAGCTCCTCCACAAGCACCACATTCTAATGATGCATGGTAGGGATTATTGTTTGTTTCGCTTCCATGCCCTCCAAGTACTACTAATGGCGCAAAATTTGTAGTTAAATCCATTAATTGTAACGCTTGTTTCGTAAAAGCAATTTGTTCTTCTTCAGTAAATCCAACAGGCAAATCACTATGTACATGATGATCTCTATCAATCGTTAGCTTAGCATTTGGTTTTTTTAACCAATTTTTAGTCAATTTACGAATAAATACGCCTGTTTTCTTTGGCATTAATGTACTTGCAAGTGTATTTAAACTTAAAAATGGCCCACTTAATTCTGGCAATAATAAACTAGGTAGCACATTATTCTTCATTAATTTAAAAGTATAAAACATGGATGTAATGGAATGTTGCTGTTGATTATACGTATTTAATGCATGTCGCTCTGCATATTCTTTAATAGTATATGCAGGAGGTACCATCACTGGTAAAGAATCATGACTAAACTGTTCATCTAATGCTTTTTTTCGTATAGGTAAACCAAAGAAACCTGCAATTCCTATAGTTTCAAATGGCCCTTGATTTTCTAAATGACGACGAAATGGTTCAGAACGTACATCGATACAAAATGCAAGTTGTACTTTTGTAGGTTGTTTGTCACGCTTGACCGATTTATCGTAAATCATCTCAACAAGTTTGCGTTCGTGAGTTTCTTCCCAAGCCTCTAACCATAATTTCTTGAAGTATAATGGATTAAAATCATGAGCAAACTTCAAGTGTTCAATTTGACCCTCAATAGACATCTCAGCCCATTCATCAATCGTCATTTCACCATAATATAACCATTTACTCACGAGTTCTTTTATTCTTTTTTCAACATTTAAGACTGCCGGACGGCTCATTTTTTCAGTATCTAATAGAATACATTCCATTGTAAGGCGTATTGCAAGATATTGAGTTAATAAGTCTTTTTCATGTTCATGTTTTTCAGCACGATAATACATCATACCTGCCCAACCTGGTAACGATAAAAGATGTCCAGTTAAATAAAATTCATATTCATCTTCAGCAATATCTAGATGATTAAGTGCCATGATTAATGCGTCTTCATAGTTGTGTGGCAACATCTTAATCATTTTACGTTGAGTTTTAGTCAACATTGGATCATATTTCGCTAAATGTAACCAGGCTACATAGAACCCTTCTTCGCGTTTAGGCATTGTCCAACTTGATTGGAAAGTATCTAAATATAATTTTGACCATTTAATAATATGAGTATTTAACTCATCCATTAAAGATTCGCCTTTAGCATTAAATGCATTTGCACTTTTTGAACGTGCATAAGCAAATGACTCATTTTCGAATACTTTTTTGAGTTTTGAGACTTCTAATTTCAGATAGGCTTCTTTAGTAATTAAATCTCTCGGAATATCTTTAATATTCATAGCATTTTTGCAGTACGTATCCACATGAGTCTTAGGAATATCCGTCTTATAAGATTGAATAGCTTGTTGTACTTCTTCTTCAACGATATGTTTATCAATCTCACCATTTTCAAGCGCCGTCATTACAGAAGCATGGCTTGGATATAAATCAATATCACGCACATGTTTAAACCATTGTGCAACTTGATCAAAGGTTTGATACTCAAGTTCTTCCCATGGATTACGTGCTGCAAAGATTGAAATTGGTGAAAGTGGCGTAATCACACGACGTGCAGATTGAACAACGTCTTCTATATTAATAGTCATGTAAATGTTCACCTCTTATAAATATTTCTTTAAATAATTTGGATGGCTTTCTACAGATTTAAATTTAGCTTCTCCAATTTTAATTAACCATAAGTAAACTTTAGCAAAGGCTGTAGATGTACGATGGCGAGCGACCCAAATACTAAAAATACTACCTAGCACTAAAATTGCAATACTAATGATAATACTAATTAACGGTGGATGGGCAGGAGCCATATATACATGATGGAGTATATTAACAAATACTTGATGAGTCATAATATAAACCATTGCAACAACTACAATCATTGTAATACCTATAAAGCGTCCCATTACTCCTTTATTTAATGCTACAAGTTGATTCCATGATACAGAGATAGACCAAGCTAAGATAAATGCACTAATCAAAATATATGGGCTATGGTTACTTGTCATAAAAAATACAATTGCAATAATCAATGCAAGAGCTCTTCCAAGTATTATCCATCCATATGATTTCTTAATATTAGGTGGAGTTGGTATATTAAATCGTCTGACAACTGAGCCTGATTGTAAGAATAATGTAGCTTTAAATATACCATGCAATATTAAATGGATAATCGCAGCTGAATAAACACCCATTGCACATTGAACGAGCATAAAACCCATTTGACTCATCGTTGATCCAACAAGTTGTCGTTTATAATCAACATGTACTAAACTAATGCCCGAACCAATCAATACTGAAATACTAGAAATAATTAATAATATTGTAAGAGCAATAGAATTATCAAATATCGGTGAAAAACGCGTTAAAATAATGCCCCCCGCATTAACTATACCGGCATGCATAATAGCTGATACAGGTGTAGGCGCAACAACTGATTCAATTAACCAACTCTGAAATGGATATTGCGCAGCTGGAATAATAACAGCAACAACAAGCAATAAATCAATAACTAATTTTAGACCATGATTTAGAGCATAGTCATAATTTTGAGAAGGATCGATTGTCCATTCTCCTGTTCCTATGTATAGCAAAATAACCGCAATTAATAGCGCTAACCATCCAATAATAAAGGAACGTGCAGAAACTTTTGCTGCCTCCGCTGGAACTTTCCAAGTTTTATTCAATCTAATTAGTTGCGTTAAACAAAATAACGTTAATCCCCAGCATAAAGTCATTAAACGTAAGTCATTGCTTAACCATCCTAGTGAAGCAAAAATAGTTATAAATGTATATAAAGGAAAATACTTACGATAATTGTGATCTCCTAATAAATAACGCGTTGAAAACTTTTGAATAATAAAACCTAACGCTAAAACAAAAGCACCTACTAACCAAGCAAGTTTATCTAAGGCAAATATGCCAATAACTTCTCTTTCATTTATAGTCACTAACCCTACAATACCTACAATAACTGGCAATAGAAGTAAAGCTAAGTGAAATCTTATGTATTTAACTGGAACTGAGGGGATTAAAACAATCAACCCACTTAACGCTGCCATAATAAGCGTTATAAAAAATAATATAAGTAAACTACTCATACTTAACATTATCATTCCTCCACTTTTAAACTGTAACCTATATATAACTATTGCTTATAATATAATAAAACACCTACAATAGTTTAGTTTTATCCCATTAAAAAGGACGACTATCTATTGTAGGCTTCTTTTATGCTCATTCAATATATTTATTAATGCTCTTTAAGCAACCTATAATTTAGATTTAAGTACATTAGTTTTACCCTTCAATTAAACAATAAAGTAAATGATACTTTTTGCCTCATTGCTTGATATAAACCTATGTATAATTTAATGCATATTAAATACAATATATGAAAATATCAACTAAAAGTCAAATTTCTAATATATAAAAAGAGTTTGAGACGATAAAGTATGTCCCAAACTCTCACGGATAAAATGAATTTACTTCATTACTTATAAAATAACATATTTTGTTCAATATTCATGTAACAATTCTGTGAAAACGCTTAATTTTTTTGTAAAGTTTTTTAATATTTTATTTGCTTTTTTTGAATAATGAAGGATGACTATCATATTTTTGTGATTACCTTAGCTTTTTTGTCTTTAAATTTATTTTAATATTAAATCATTCTTTGTATCGATAACTTTAGCGCTTTAACAAGTTAAACTAGATTAAAATAAAGAAAGGTATAGTACTGATGCAAAATAAACAATATACATTAACCATTTCATTTATAATAAGTAGTCTCATTTTTTTAATAACTATTTTTTCGGTTTTTACTAAGTCGTTATGGACACATATATTAGATTTACAATCATTCTATTGGTTCTTAAACACATTTGGCGAACCAAAAATGAATTTCAAAGGTAATTGGTTCAATGACTTTATGACGTTTCTAGCATCATACGGTGATATTGCAACCTTTATTACCCTGACCCTTATCATCGCAACTATTGTTTTAATTAAGCGACGCTTCTTATTAGCAATATGGTTACCGACAACAGTAGCTTCAGCAGGTATCATAGGTATTGCGTTAAAAGACATCATTCATCATTCAAGACCTTATGATCACTTAACAATTGATGCAGGATTTTCATTCCCAAGCGGACATGCTTTAACAAGTACGATTGTTATTTTTGCTCTTATTTTTGTACTTATCCCTAAATTAGGAACTATCTGGGTAAAACGCATAATAAATACGGTGTTAATTGTAGTATGGTTAGGTATTTTATTTTCAAGATTATACTTCCATGCTCACTATCTCACTGACGTAGTTGGCGGCATATTTTTTAGTTTTTCATGGTTATTCATATCATTGATGGTGTATCAATATATTCTTCAAAAAGTACACCATAGAACATCATTACAACAAAGACGATAATCATTTCAATCAAAAAGAAATTAGCATAAACGTCCAAATTATTGAATTTAATAAAAAAAAGCGAGCATTTCTCACGAAAATGCTCGCTTTTTTTAATGGGCTACTCCCATTCTATAGTGCTTGGTGGCTTAGAAGTAATGTCATAGACGACACGGTTTACATGGTCTACTTCATTAACTATACGACTAGAAATTTTTTGTAATACTTCCCAATCGATACGTGCAAAATCACTTGTCATACCATCAATTGATGTTACAGCACGAATACCTACTGTATGATCATACGTACGATAATCACCCATAACACCTACAGATTGAATACCTGGTAGTACTGTGAAGTATTGCCAAATTTCTCTTTCAAGACCTTCTTCTCGAATCACTTCACGTAAAATCGCATCAGATTCACGAACGATTTCTAATTTATCTTCCGTAATTTCACCTAACACACGAATACCTAAACCAGGACCTGGGAATGGTTGTCTCCATACTAAATGTTCAGGGATACCTAATTCAATACCTAAGGCACGAACTTCATCTTTAAATAATGTATTAATAGGTTCAATCAATTCAAATTCCATGTCTTCAGGTAATCCACCTACATTATGGTGAGATTTAATTGTTTGCGCTGTTTTTGTACCTGATTCAATCACATCTGTGTAAAGTGTACCTTGTGCTAAGAAATCAACATCTGTTAATTTAGCCGCTTCATCATCAAACACATATACAAATTCATTACCAATGATTTTACGTTTTTTTTCTGGATCAGAAACGCCTTTTAGTTTTTCCATAAAACGTTCTTTGGCATTTACACGAATAATATTCATATCAAAACCTTCACCGAATTGTTCCATTACCATATCGCCTTCGCCTTTACGAAGTAAACCATGGTCTACAAAAATACATGTTAATTGATCACCAATGGCCTTATGCAATAATACTGCAACAACTGATGAATCTACACCACCGCTCATGGCACATAATACTTTACGATTGCCTACACGTTCACGAATTTTTTCGATTTCAATTTCAATGAAGTTTTCCATTGTCCATTCACCTGTACAATTACATACACGACGGACAAAATTTCTTAGTAAATCATTACCGTATTCTGTATGACGTACTTCTGGGTGGAATTGCACACCATAAATACGACGTTTTTTATCTTCGATAGCAGCATAATTTGTACTTGGGCTATCAGCAATAACTTCAAAACCTTCAGGAATTTCAATGACTTTATCTGAATGACTCATCCACACTGTTTGTTCTTCTGGTAAACCAAAGAATAACTCATCAGATTTTGCTTTAATAATTGCTTTACCATATTCACGTTCATTTGCACGTTCAACTTTACCGCCTAATAGTTTGGTTGTAAGTTGCATACCGTAACAAATACCTAACACTGGAATACCTAAATTATAAATTTCAGGATCAATCGTAAATGAACCTTCTTCATAAACAGAATTTGGACCTCCTGAAAGAATAATACCTTTAGGATTCATACGTTTAATTTCATCTATAGAAATTTCATGATCGTGTAATTCACTGTAAACGCCCATTTCACGAATACGACGTGTAATTAACTGGTTATATTGACTACCGAAATCTAAGACAAGAATTAACTCTTGTTCTTTAGCCATTTCCATAATAGTAAATCTCCTTTAAATTAATTTATGTAAACAATAGAAAGACGCTTTTCATATTTATAAAGACAATAAATAATTTCAACCTCTATAAACAATTTATAGAAAAGCGTACTTTCTTAATTTAATCGCTTCTTGCTCACCTTACATTAAAATGAATAGTTTGGTGATTCTTTAGTAATTTGTATGTTATGTGGATGACTTTCCGCTAAACCTGCAGGGCCCATACGTGTGAATTGTGCTTCTTCACGCAATACTTTTAAGTTTGGTGAACCAGTATAACCCATACCAGCTCTTACTCCACCCATAAGTTGATAAATGGTATCTTGTAATGGTCCTTTATAAGCTGTGCGACCTTCAATACCTTCTGGAACAAATTTTCTAGGAGATTTATCTTCTTGGAAGTAACGATCATTTGACCCTTTTTCCATGGCTCCAAGAGAACCCATTCCACGATATACTTTATATTGTCTACCTTGGAAGACTTCAGTAGCGCCTGGGCTTTCTTCAGTACCAGCTAATAAGCTACCTAACATAACAGCATGACCACCAGCCGCTAATGCTTTAATAATATCACCAGAGAATTTAATACCACCGTCAGCAATAATCGCTTTACCATGTTTACGTGCTTCAGTAGCACAGTCATATACTGCAGTAATTTGTGGTACACCTACACCTGCAACGACACGTGTTGTACAGATTGATCCTGGTCCAATACCTACTTTAACCACGTCTGCACCTGCTTCAAATAAAGCGCGTGTCGCTTCAGCAGTTGCAACATTTCCTGCAATAATTGTAAGGTCAGGATATTTATCTTTCATTTTTTTGACTTGCTCAATCACACCTTTAGAATGTCCATGCGCTGTATCAATAATTAACGCATCTACTCCTGCTTCTACAAGTTTTTGTGCACGAATTTCAGTATCTTTAGATGTACCGATAGCTGCTGCTGCAAGTAAACGGCCATGCTCATCTTTCGCTGCATGAGGGAATTCAAGTACTTTTTCTATATCTTTAATTGTGATGAGACCTTCTAAACGACCATTTTCTACTAATGGTAATTTTTCAATTTTATGCTTTTGAAGGATTGCTTCTGCTTCATCTAATGTTGTACCAACTGGAGCTGTAATTAAATTTTCTTTAGTCATCACATCTGAAATTTTAATTGAGAAATCTTCAATAAAACGTAAGTCACGGTTTGTAATAATACCAACGAGTGTTCTTGATTCTTCATCTTTTACAATAGGCACACCTGAAATACGATATTTACCCATTAATGCTTCTGCTTCATAAACACTTTCATCTGGTGTTAAGAAGAATGGATTCGTAATAACACCATTTTCTGAACGTTTTACTTTTTGTACTTCATCAGCTTGCTCTTCAATGCCCATGTTTTTATGGATGACACCTAAACCACCTTGACGTGCCATAGCAATAGCCATTTTAGATTCAGTTACTGTATCCATACCAGCAGAAATAACTGGAATATTTAATTTAATTTTATCTGATAATTCTACGCTTAAATCAACATCACTTGGTAATACGTCTGATGCAGCTGGAATTAACAAAACATCGTCAAAAGTTAATGATTCTTTAGCAAACTTATTTTCCCACATTTATAACACAGCCTCCATTTTTTATATAGTTAATCTTATTATTTCACATTTTCGTCGTTTTGTTTATACTTTATACCGTTAAAAAAGAAATTAAGAATAATAGCAGAGATTGCTCCTAAAACAATACCATTTTGAGTTAACCAAGCGAACTGTTCTCCTAAAGCTTTAAATGCTTGAGGTACAGCACTAATTCCTGTACCAAGTCCGACTGATACAGCAATAATTAATAAATTATTTTGATTTTTGAAATCAATATTTCCTAAAATACTTACCCCATAAGCCATTACCATACCAAACATAGCAATCATTGCACCGCCTAATACAGGTAAAGGAATAATATTAGCCAGAGCACCTAGTTTAGGTATACAACCACTTATTAAAAGTAAGACTACCATTCCGTATATGACTTTATTTTTCTTAGCTCCAGAAAGTGAAACAAGTCCTACATTTTGCGAATAAGCTGTATAAGGGAAAGAATTAAAGATTGATCCTAAAATGATGGCTAGACCTTCCGCAGTGTAACCTTTACGAAAATCTTTACGTTCTAGCTTACGACCAGTGATTTCACTTAATGCATGATATACACCAGTTGATTCAATCAGACTTACAATTGCTACAATTGTAAACACTAATGTTGCACCGAAATCAAAGCCAAATCCTGAGAAACGGAATGGTCGTGGAATACCGAGCCAATGTGCGTCACCAACTTGGCTAATATTAACTAATCCAAAGATACTAGCCAATATAGTGCCTATAACTAAACCAATCAAAATTGCAATAGATTTTAAGAATCCCGTTGTAAATCGTTGTAATAGTAAGATAACAATAAGTGTCACTCCACCTAAAATTAGATTTTTAGGGTTACCATAATCTTTAGCGCCTTGACCACCAGCAAGATAATTCATAGCAACGGGCATTAAGTTAATTCCGATAATTGTAACTACACTACCTGTAACAACAGGTGGGAAAAATTTAACTAAATAAGAAAAGAATGGAGCAATGATCACAACTAAGATACCTGATAGGAACAATGATCCATATAACACGTCTAAACCTTTAGTCTGTCCAATTAAAATCATAGGTGCTACAGCAGTAAATGTACATCCTAAAACAATAGGTAGCCCTGTACCAGTAATCTTATTTGCTTGTAAAAATGTAGCTACTCCACACATAAAAATATCTACTGTAATTAAATAAGCAATCTCTTCAGGTGAGAATTTTAAACTTGTTCCTACAATGATAGGTACTAAAATAGCACCTGCATACATTGCTAATAAATGTTGTACACTTAAAATTAAATTTTTCATTCATCTTCACCTAGTAAAGTCACTTTATTCCCTGTTAAGGAAGCAACTTTACATAATGAAGAAACAGTTAAACCAGCCTCTTCCAATCTTTGTCGTCCATCTTGGAAACTTTTTTCTACAACAATTCCTATGCCTACTGTTTCTGCTTTAGCTTGTTGTGCAATGTCGTACAATCCAAGTGAAGCATCACCATTTGCTAAGAAATCATCAATAATTAATACTTTATCTTCAGACCCTAAAAATTCTTCTGATACAATCACTGTACTTGTTTTATTTTTAGTAAATGAATGGATATCAGTACTGTAAAATCCATCTTTTAAAGTACTTGGCTTTGCTTTTTTTGCAAATAAGCATGGCACATCGAAATGTAATGCAGCCATGATTGCAGGAGCAATACCGGAAGCCTCAATAGTTAAAATTTTCGTAATCCCTTTATCCTTAAATTGTTTATAAAATGTTTGACCCACTTCATACATTAATTTGGCATCAATTTGATGATTTAAAAATCCATCAACTTTTAATATTTTTTCATCAATGACTACGCCATCTTCCTTGACTTTTTGTTCGAGCGCTTCCACTTCAAAACCTCCTAAACTTTATATAAAAAAACCCGAAACTTTTATCTAGTTTCAGGATCTATAAGTGAACAAGTACGATACACATTCATTTGTAACTTAGAAGTAAATAATTTAGATTTATAGATGATAAACACTACTTTACATTATACAAATGATAATATAGTATAAGACATCTTAGCCAATCCTCAAACTTCTCATTAACTTCCTTACCTTTGTACTTGAACTCATAGTCGCGTTGTTTATGGCAACACGGTAGAAACTTCTAAAGCCATATTCTTCAGATTATATGAGCAATATAAATTATTTAATGATAATAGCAAATTTTAAGCTTATTTTCAATAACTGATGGAGAGTTTATCCTTGTAATCACACTACTTATAAATGTAAGCGTTTAATATCATATAAAAAAACTGTATTTGTAAAACACATATGTTTAATTATATAATTATATAGAAACGTTTTATATCTATTCATTAGGGTATAAATATTTAAAAGTAGCATGAAATGATGGAGGACGATGAATATGCCAGATATTACAGTTATAGATAATGAAAATCAAATTTACAATGTGATTGAAAAGAAAAAAGCAGAAGGATATTCAGAAAATGAGATATTTGTTATCAGTAAATCTAAATTACATTTAGATGATTTACATAATTCTCAAGTAACACTTATAGCAACAAGTGGTTCATTCAGTGATCGCATGTCACGCTTATTAACCGGTGAAGATGGTGAAGAAGCTGTATTGAATAATTTCAAACTATCTGATAACCAAGCAGAACAATATAAAAAAGATATGCTTGATGGCAAATTTTTAGTAATCGCTAGAAAAGACGCTTCTTCACATAATGAAGTTGAAAAAAACAACGCAGCTTATGAAGAAGTTGATATCACTCATTACGCTAATGAGTCTAAGGGTCCAAAATCTTAAAAATAAGTTTAACCATTCATTGTATTTATTCATGTCGATTGTTAAATGAATATAATTTCTTACAAATTAACAGTCAAAAATTAATATATGCTTCTTTCAAAGTAAAGTGTGAATCATTTATAACTTTGAAAGAAGTTTTTTAATATATTTTGTATTATGATGTGCTACTTTACAAATGTGCTATACTTAAAAAAATATGATGCGGGGAGATCGCTATGAAATTTCACACTATTCATTCTTTAGAAGACGTTTATTATCAAAAAGCCGTCGAGTTTTATAATAAACAATTAGATGTTGATTTTTTTGAAGACAGCATTATCACAAAACGGTCCTTACAGAATAATAAAACAGAAAATGATTATGTTTTGATTGTTGGTATTGAGAAAGAAAATATAATCAGTTTGGCTACAGCGCACTACGAGGCAACAACAAATTCAGCCTTTTTAGTCCACTTATTAGCTGTAGTTGATTCAAACTATGATGAAATCATATCTCAAACTTTAAATGAAGTTGAAACTCACCTAAATATATTATCTAATAAAGTACATGCTAGAGATATTAACTTTTTAATGATTGAAGTCCCGAAACTTGATAATAGTATATTAGATAATCAATTAATTAAACGACGTCATCATACCTTATTAGAAAATGACTTTGAACAACAATATGACATTGATTATTTGCATCCTAACTATACGTTTGAAGAAACACCTATACGTACTGACTTATTTATTAAATCTAACATTGAACTTACAAAAGACATCTATCCTGCTAGTGTGAAATCTAATTATATTCTCAAATATGTATTTGCGAATGGAATTTCTAGAGATATTATATACCCCCTTTTAGAAAAGATGAATTTACGTTTACCTTGATAGAACACTTGAAAAGCGCGATATAAAAGGTTAAACTAATATGCGAGGTTAGACTGACGTGTCACTAACCGAAGACAAACGTCAGTGTAAATGAACAATATTCTATAGATACGAAAGGACTTCAAATTATGTTAACTAAAGAATTCGCTCAACGTGTCAAACTAAGTGAAAAACAAGTCCGCAAAATCGTCCAACATTTAGAAGAACGAGGATATCAACTTAGTAAGACTGAATATCGTGGTCGTGAGGCTACAGACTTTAAAGAAGAAGATATTGAACTTTTCCAAGATATTGCAGAAAAGGTAAAACAAACAAATAGCTATGATTTAGCTTTCGAAGAATTAGAAAAAGAAAAAGATTTTTTACAAGTTATCGTTAAAGAAGACCAACAACAGTTACCAGCTAATCAAGGCGTCACACAATTGGTAGAAGACTTACGTACGGAAATACAAAAAATGCGTGAAGAACGTCAAATGTTAGGTCAGATGATTACTCAAGTTCATCAACAGCAAAATGAACTTAAAGAATTACAAAGTCAAATTACTGAAAAATTGAAAGCAAATAATGAGTCATTAGCTGCCATCCAAACATCACAACAAGCCATTCAAACTGCTCAAAAAGAACAATCTGATTATACTAAAAATAATTTAGTTAAAGAAATTAATGATAACAATCAACAAGCGATTGATAATTTAAAAGAACATCAAACTTATGTTTCATCTTCAAATGAGAAAAAAGGATTCTTAGCTAGACTATTTAATCTTTAATGTAACAATTGTATATAGTGCTATTTACTAAAACAGGATTGAAATTAAAAAGATTTCGATCCTGTTTTTTGTTTTAATACTCATTTAGTATCTATTTATAATTAATTTGTAAAAATATTTAGTAATTTATGTTATTTAAAGTATTGAATTATTATATATTTAATACTATTCTTATTAAATGTGTCGGATTTAACTAATAAAAGGAGAATCATTATATGGGAACATTATTTTCAATTATTAATATTGTCATAATGTTGATTTTCATTATCGGCTTATTCATTATGGCTAAAAAACATGTATCATTCCCTAAACGAGTCTTTACCGCTCTAGGATTAGGAATTGTATATGGTATTATTTTACACCTTATTTATGGTGTTAATTCTAAAGTGCTTGAAACTACAACTGATTGGTTTAGCATCGTTGGAGATGGCTATGTGACATTATTACAAATGATTGTTATGCCTCTTATTTTTATTTCTATTGTTTCAGCATTTAGTAAGATACAAATTGGCGATAAATTTGCTAAGATAGGTTCTTATATTTTTATGTTTTTAATTGGTACTGTCGCTATTGCAGCCGTTGTAGGTATTTTTTATGCCATTGTATTTGGCCTTGATGCTTCAAGTATCGATTTAGGTAGTGCAGAACATGCACGAGGAAATGAAATTAGTAGTGAGGCGAAGCAACTTACAGCGAATACACTACCACAACAAATTCTTGAATTATTACCAAGCAATCCGTTCTTAGATTTTACTGGTCAGAGAACAACTTCAACTATTGCAGTAGTAATATTTGCCATTTTTGTAGGATTTGCATACTTACGTGTTGCACGTAAACAACCTGATAATGGTAGCTTATTAAAACGTGGTATTGATGCTGTTTATGCTCTCATCATGTCAATTGTTACCTTTGTTTTAAGATTAACTCCTTATGGAATTATCGCAATTATGGCTTCTACAATTGCTACAAGTGATTTTGCAGCAATTTGGACATTAGGTAAATTCATGATTGCATCTTATGCAGCTTTACTTACAATGTATGTTATTCATTTAATTATTTTAGCGATTATGGGAATCAACCCTATTCGTTATGTCAAAAAAACACTTGAAGTACTGATTTTTGCATTTACATCACGTTCAAGTGCAGGAGCGCTTCCTTTAAATGTGCAAACTCAAACGCAACGTTTAGGAGTACCTGAAGGTATTGCAAACTTCTCAGCTTCATTCGGCTTGTCTATTGGCCAAAATGGATGTGCTGGTATTTATCCAGCAATGCTTGCTATTATGGTTGCTCCTGTTGCTCATGTTGACATAGATATACCATTCATTCTTACACTAATTGCTGTTGTAGTTATTAGTTCATTTGGTGTAGCTGGCGTTGGTGGCGGTGCAACTTTCGCTTCAATTCTTGTATTATCAACTTTAAACTTACCAGTTGCATTAGCGGGTGTATTAATTTCTATCGAACCAATTATTGATATGGGTCGTACTGCTCTAAATGTCAATGATTCTATATTAGCAGGTACTGGTACAGCACATTTAACAGGTAACTTAGATAAAGAAAAATTTAATTCTAATCATTATGGAGAATTATCCACAGAATCATAAATAACAAGAGAGGCAGAATTTCGAACAAATTCTGCCTCTCTTTTTTCGGTTTTATTTTATCTTTTCATTAATCCAGATTTATTTAATTGCTCTAACATATCCAATCGTGCTTTTCCACTTAAAAATCCAGCAACTTGTTGAGACCAGGTTTCATTTCTCACACCATTTGTACGGTCTTGATAGTATTTACTAACCATTTGATCATAAGCGTTTAATGTTTCTTTTTGTTGTGCTTTATTACTATTATAGACATTTTTATGGAAGACATGTCCAAAAGGTAAACGTGGTTTTGGTGATCCATTTTCATCCTCAGCTGGCTCCCCTATAGCCATACCAAATAGAGGGAAGGCATATTCAGGTAAGTCTAAAATCTCACGTACACGTCCGACATCATTGCGAAGCGAACCTAAGTATACAATGCCATAGCCCATATCTTCAGCTGCTAAAGCAATATTTTCTGATACTAATGCAACATCAATGGCACCAACTAATAAGCCCTCAGCTGACTCAAATGACGTCTCCATGTGTTGTTCTACATCTTCATTAATAAGACTATGACGATAATAATCTAAAACAAATACGAATAAATAGCCATTATCTACCACATAATGTTGTCCTGATACTTCTTTGAGTTCTGCTTTAATTTCTGGGTCTTCTACTCCAATAATTGAATACGTTTGTAAATAACTAGATGTTGAAGCACTTTGCCCAGCTTCAACTAACTTTCTAACAACGTCTTCACTTAAAGGTTGATCTTTAAATTTTCGAACTGAATGATGTTTTTTAGCTAATTCGTAAACATAATCTGACATTAAGTCCACTCCTTTTTTAATTACTGAATATATGTTAACAATTTATATTTTATTTTTCTTCTAAATTGCCCTTTATTTTAAATTAAGATTTGCATGCTAAACTAATTAAAGTTATCATAATAATGACAATTTTCAGATATCAAAGGAGAGATACTATGACTCATGCTAACAAAGAAGTTTCAACAGCCTTATATCAAGCTTTTACATCAAAAAAACCGATTGATTTTATCAGTTCCTCTTTTGAACTAAATGAGTTAGAAGCCTATCACACACAAGATGATCTCATTAATCAATTAAAAAATAAGCAAAAATCAGAAATTAAAGGTTACAAAGTAAGTATGACAAGTGCCGCCACTCAAGCCATTGCCAATACAAATGAGCCTGCGTACGGTACTATTTTATCTACTCAAGTAGTCGAAGGTGGTAACTCTATCTCATTATCAACATTATTTGATCCATTACTTGAACCTGAACTTATCTTTGAATTAACTGCAGATTTACCAGAGAATGCAGATGTTCAAACCATCTTAGAAAGTGTAAAAGTAGCTCCAGGTATTGAAATTCCTGACGCACGTTATAAAGATTGGTTCCCTAACTTTGCTTTATCAGATTTAATTTCAGATAATACTGCAACAGGTTTAATTGTGGTTGGAAAAAGAGTAACACCTCTTGATTACAAATCGTTTGCTGATATTAACTTAAAGTTATTTAAAAACGATCAAGAAATTGAAACAGGACATTCTAGTGACGTACTAGGAAATCCTATTGAATCTATAAAATGGTTAAATAAAAAATTACATTCACATGGAAAACGTTTAGAAAAAGGTCAATTTATTTCTTCAGGTACATTTATTTCACCACTACATTTAGAAAAAGGTATTTATATTGCTGAATACGAGAAAGTAGGAAGCGTAAAAGTAGAAGTCAAAGACTGATTTTAATAAAATAATATTGAAAATACTTGATACTCTCTTCAGATTTATATGTTTCATAGCGTAACTTGAAGAGAGTTTTCATCTATTATTTTTGATTTCCATTATCAAATACTTTCCTTTAGTTGAGAATAGATTTAAGCGAAAAGATGTATTTGTATTTACAATTTACATTTTTTAATTAGGAAAAATAAACCTCACAATATCTTAAAAAAGTTAATATTTTTTATATAAACCTTATTATATCAGTGCTTTATAATGTTTTTCTTACTTTTAAGTATATTATGTTGACGAAATAAAATCTACATGTAATAATATTAATCAAGAGATTAGAATTATTATAAATAAGCAATAATTATTATGTAGTTCTAATTAATATTCGATAAATCAGGAGGAATTTAAGTTATGTCTTTAATTAATAAAGAAATCTTACCTTTCACAGCTCAAGCATATGATCCTAAAAATGATGAATTCAAAGAAGTAAGCCAAGATGATTTAAAAGGTTCTTGGAGCGTTGTTTGCTTCTATCCAGCTGACTTCTCTTTCGTATGTCCAACTGAATTAGAAGATTTACAAAACCAATATAGCCAATTACAAGATTTAGGTGTTAATGTATTCTCAGTTTCAACTGATACTCATTTCGTACACAAAGCTTGGCACGATCATTCAGACGCAATCAGCAAAATCCAATACACTATGATTGGTGACCCTTCTCAAATCATCACTCGTAACTTCGATGTATTAGATGAAGAAGCAGGTTTGGCACAACGTGGTACATTTATCGTTGACCCTGATGGTGTAGTTCAAGCAGCAGAAATTAATGCAGATGGTATTGGCCGTGATGCAAGTACATTAGTAAATAAAATCAAAGCTGCACAATACGTACGTCAACATCCAGGTGAAGTTTGCCCAGCAAAATGGGAAGAAGGTTCTGAATCATTACAACCAGGATTAGACTTAGTAGGTAAAATTTAAGGAGGCATTTAAGTATGCTTAATGCTGATTTAAAACAACAATTACAACAATTATTACAACTTATGGAAGGCGATGTAGAATTTAGAGCAAGTATCGGCTCTGATGATAAATCTAAAGAATTAAAAGATTTATTAGATGAAATCGCTGAGATGACAGATCATATTACAATCGTTGAAAAAGAATTAAAACGCACACCAAGTTTTCAAGTAAGTAAACCTGAAGAAGATACTGGTATCACATTTGCTGGTATTCCTTTAGGTCATGAGTTTAATTCACTTGTGCTTGCCATTTTACAAGTAAGTGGTCGTGCGCCTAAAGAAAAACAATCAATCATTGATCAAATTAAAGGTCTTGAAGGTAACTACAATTTTGAAACTTATGTAAGTTTAACTTGTCAAAAATGTCCAGATGTAGTTCAAGCATTAAACTTAATGAGTGTAATTAATCCAAATATCACTCATACAATGATTGATGGTGCTGTATTCCGTGAAGAATCTAAGGATATCATGGCAGTCCCTGCTGTATTTTTAGATGGTGAAGAATTCGGTAATGGTCGTATGACAATTTCTGATATTTTATCTAAACTTGGCAGTACACAAGATGCTTCAGAATACGAAGATAAAGATCCATACGATGTATTAATCATCGGTGGTGGGCCAGCAAGTGGTAGTGCTGCAATTTATACTGCGCGTAAAGGTTTACGCACTGGTATTGTTGCAGATAGAATTGGTGGTCAAGTTAACGATACAGCTGGTATTGAAAACTTTATTACTGTTAAACAAACCACTGGATCAGAATTCTCTTCTAATTTAGCTGCACATATCGAAGAGTATGATATTGATGCTATGACTGGTATTCGTGCAACTAAAATTGAAAAAACTGATAAAGCTATCCGAGTAACTTTAGAAAATGATGCAGTTCTTGAAAGTAAAACTGCTATTATTTCGACTGGTGCAAGCTGGCGTAAATTAAACATTCCTGGTGAAGATCGCTTAATCAATAAAGGTGTTGCTTTCTGCCCTCACTGTGACGGACCTTTATTTGAAAATAAAAACGTTGCAGTTATCGGTGGTGGTAACTCTGGTGTTGAAGCAGCTATCGATTTAGCAGGAATAGTTAAACATGTGACATTATTTGAATTCGCTCCAGAACTAAAAGCGGATACAGTGTTACAAGAACGTTTACGTTCTTTCCCTAATGTTGATATTCACACAAATGCTAGAACTGCTGAAGTTCTAGGTGAAGATCATGTTACTGGTTTAAGCTATGAAGATATGTCATCTGGTGAAATGAAAGAATTAAGCTTAGATGGTATCTTTGTACAAATTGGCCTTGTGCCAAATACAAAATGGATTGGTGACGCAGTAGAGTTAAATAACCGTGGAGAAGTCGTTGTGGATCGTGAAAATAACACAAACGTTCCTGGTATTTTTGCTGCTGGTGACGTTACTGATCAAAAATATAAACAAATTATTATATCAATGGGTTCAGGTGCTAACGCAGCATTGAGTGCATTTGATTATATTATTAGAAATTAATTTACAGTTTAACTTTCTACATGAAAGTAAGACTTAGAACTTAACCTATCAAATATCTTCATTTTAAGCAGAGTCATTTTATTAATGACTCTGCTTTTTTAATTTATTTTTTTAATGATATTGCCACAATTTGTTCATAGATTTATATTAATTTTAAGTCTTAAACATTCAATTCTGTTTCTATAAATGATAATCTATTATTATGCTTAAATAGAAACGTTTACTAATAAAGGAGATTATTGAAATCTATGAAAAAGAGTATGATTATTAGTAGTTTTTTAGCATTGTTATTAATATTAAGTGCTTGTGCACCTAATAATGATAATAACGAAGACAATCATAATCAAAGTAACGGTGTTAATGCACCGAAACATGCTAAAAACTTAACTGAAAATGATATTTTTACATCGAATAAATCACATCAAAAGCTTACTGAAGATGAAATGAACCAAGCAATCAAAAAATATCTAGATGTTAATAGTGATATTTTAGATAATAAATATATAATGCAAAGTCAAATCGACCGTCAAAGTTCAGGACAAACAAAAATCACTGATAAACAAGCTACAAAACTTAGTAATTTATCTAATATTGCTGTTAAAAATGACTTACACTTTAAAAAATATGTTGAAAATAACACATTGCCAGACGGCTATAAAGATCATGTAAATCGTATTATTAAATACTTTCATGCTTTGAATAGTACAATTGCAAATGTTGATGAAAGTATCGAACAACTGAATTACCAACCTCAAAATACAATTAACGTTGTAGATGTTCCTACTCATTATGCTGGAGATGTAAATGGAAACCAACAAAATAAAATCAAATCTTTCTTAAATAAGAAAGATATCAAAACAGATGTTTTTGATAAATAGAATAGGTAGTATCCGTTTGAATATGTTATTCAATCCATTAATGGTGACGTCTAATATATAAAAAATCTGAGACGATGAATGATGTCTCAGATTTTTTTATAACTCAATAAGATATGGCTTACAATTTTCAATTACTTTAGTTAATGCTTCTTCTTTATTTATATAGCCAAAGTAAACCATAATACAACGTATCACAACTTGATGTGCAATAATGACTATCGTGTGATTATCTTGAATATGGATCGTTTCGAAAAACTGTTTCACTCTATGATAAACATCATTATAACTTTCCCCCTCAGGCGCTTTTTGAATAAAGCTATGTCGAAAATCTTTATAATTTGAATCATGAAAATAGCGATGATACTTATTATTTTTCATAAGTTTATCCTTAAATTGACCTTCAAATAGACCCAATGAACGTTCACGTAATAATGAGGTAACTGTAGTTGGGATATCGTAAGGGAAGATATATTGATATGTTTCTTTTGTTCTTGTTAAATCAGATACATACACATCATCAATTTTTATATTATAAAAATACGTCTTTAAGTTTTTTGCACTTTCAATGCCCCTTTCAGTTAAAGGAACGTCTAACTGACCACAATAATATGCTCGATTGTACTTATTATCGTAATTAGACTGTGATTCACCATGTCGAATAAGATATAAATTCATGTTTTACCTCCTATTTCAATTTATTATATTAAATAATAATTGAATGAAGTCTACTAATAATACAAATTATATATTTTTAAATAATATAAGTTTTTATGATTGTCAATATTTATATTGCATGATACTATTAACTTGTAGTTATTTAATAACTACAAGTCTTTTATATTCATGAACATAATACTCCTGGATGACGTCTTAACCCGACGTCATCCTCTTTTTTTAGTTTAATAAATAAAAAAAGAGCACTACATAACGTAGTCCTCTTTAAATACTATACTTATTTTTTGATTGCTTTTAAAATTAAAGAAACAATAAAAATAAGAATAATTGCACCGATTAATGCTGGGAAGATTGGTACTCCGCCCCAAACAGGACCCCAAGTACCTAACAATTTACTTCCGATGAATGAACCGATTAAACCAGCAATGATATTACCTAAGATACCACCAGGGATATCTTTACCCATGATCATGCCAGCAATCCAACCGATTAATCCACCAACTATTATCATAATAATAAAGCCCATAGTTAGATTACTCCTTATAGTTTTATTTTATTTACTTCTTATTCATACCACCTATTTCAATTTTATAAACATCATTATTAAAATAATTTATTTTTTATAACAAAAACAACTAAATAATAACACCCACATATTTTATTAGTATTTATTCAATTAATGATTAAAAATACAAGGCTCCTAAAAATAGCAACTATTTTTATATAAAATACTTGCTAAACATTATGAACAAGCATATTATAATAAAATATATAAAAGACTTAATAAATTTTCATATAATAAAATTTTGTTTATATACAAAATTGATACTTAGGAGGTTATGTATTATGAGTTCACATGCACTGTATAACTTAAGAAAAAAAAGACATCTTGAAATTAATGAATTAACTGAAATCCTAAACAAAAAGTATGGCACACATTACGAACCACATCAATTATACGAATGGGAAAATCATCAACATGAACCAAAGTTCAAAGATGCAATGATTCTGGCAGATTATTTCAATACATCTTATCAAGTTCTAGTTGAAAGTAAATATAAAGAATATCAACAACAATTTGATGATGTTGATATTCGACTATAAACAACTTTAAAGGAACAAAACATATTCATGTTGAATATAATGTCTTGTTCCTTTGTTTTTATTCTTCGGTATTTGTACTTTGATGATTTGGTTGTGCTTGTTCATTACGATCCATTTGAGAAGTTGTGGGTTCTTCTTTAGTTTGTGTAGAAGCGTCTGTTGAAGTTGAATGATTGTTCTCGGATTGATTCGATGTCTGGACATCATTTTGAGTTTCAGATTGCGCGCTATTTTGATTTTCTTCATTAGATGATGTATGTTGCGTTTCATTATTATTCTTTGTTTCATTATTTTGTACATCATTATTTCGTTGTCGGTTACTTTGTTCTAATTTACTTTCATTCATTTGTTTTCTTTTAGCTTTTTCTTCATCTGTCATATTATTATAATTATCAACAATACTACCTGTATGTTTATCTACAATAGCTACATAAGGTGTACCAGTACCATAAGCGTCACTTGCTGCATAATCTATATAATACATATCGTCAGTACTTTTACTAGGATTGTAATTAAATTCATTTCTTAAACGATGTCCAAATCCTTGATTTTTATACCAATCATAGACAACATCCTCTGCTTGCTGAGGTGTAAGTTCTTTATTCGAAGAATCGTTTGATTGATTGTCACTAGTTGAATGACTTTCATTTGTAGTCGTTTCATTATTTCCATTGATTCCGTTTTCAGATTGATTTTGAGTATTCTGTTCGGATGACTGAATACTATTATTATCATTTGGTTGAATATCTTCAGTTTGATTATAATTAGTATTTTCATCATTATCATTTTGTTGTGTATCTGATGAATCTATATTCTTCTCATTATTAGTATTATTATTTTTATTTGAACTATTAGGCGTTTTGTTATTATTATCACTCTTCTCAGTTTTTTGTTTATCCTCTGAACTATCATTATTTCCGCCTGGTAAATGAATATTTAAATCACAAGCACCCAAAAGTAAAGTAGATGCAACAATACCTGCTAATAAATATTTTCCTCTCATTATCATCAAAACTCCTTATGTATATCTCTTTTAATGATAACATTTTATATTGCATCCCTTAAAGATATTACCCAATACATTTTAAAATCAACTTAATATGTATAATCTGCTCATTTTTTATTACTCGACATAAAAATAACCCCGCAAGCCTTGAGCTTACGGGGTTTAACACTAATTATATATTAGTTTTCGTCTTTAACATATGGTAATAAAGCCATATGACGAGCACGTTTAATAGCTGTAGTCAACATACGTTGATATTTAGCTGAAGTACCAGTTACACGACGTGGTAAAATTTTACCGCGTTCTGAGATAAAACGTTTTAATAATTCAGTGTCTTTATAATCAATATGTGTAATACCATTTGCTGTGAAATAGCATACTTTTTTACGACGACGTCCGCCTCTTCTTGGTCCACCTGCCATGGTTAATTACCTCCTTTTATATTTTTAATCTCATTCTTTCGTTAGAATGGTAAGTCATCATCACTAATATCAATTGGACCATTCGCATTTGCAAATGGGTTATCTGATTGATTATTGTTTGATGCACGATTGTTATTATTATAAGATGTATTTTGTCCTGATTGTGAACCACCAAATCCTTGGCCATAATCTTGGAAATCATTATTTCCTTGATGACGTTGTCCACCTTGTGCATTTTTAGGTTCAAGGAATTGAACACTATCCGCTACAACTTCAGTGACAAATATACGACGACCTTCTTGATTTTCATAACTGCGTGATTGTATGCGACCATCAACGCCAGCTAAACTACCTTTTGAAAGATAGTTATTTACGTTTTCTGCTTGTCTTCTAAATACAACAACGTTAATAAAGTCAGCTTCGCGTTCCCCTTGAGCATTCGTGAAAGTACGATTAACTGCTAGAGTAAATGTCGCTACACTTACACCTGAGGGAGTACTTCTGTATTCTGGATCCTTAGTTAAACGACCTACTAATACAACTCGATTTATCATTTCAACGCCCCCATTTAATTATTACTTATCTTGGTCTTCACGGATAACGATATAACGGATAATATCGTCATTGATTTTAGCTAAACGTTGGAATTCGTCTGTAGCTTTGTTATTATCTGTTTTAATGCGTACGATGAAGTAGAAGCCTTCTTTGAAATCTTCAATTTCGTAAGCAAGACGGCGTTTACCCCAGTCTTTTTCTTCTAAAACTTCTGATCCTTCTGAAGCTAAGATACCGTTAAAGCGTTCAACAACTGCTTTTTTAGCATCTTCTTCAATGTTAGGACGTACGACATACATAATTTCATATGTTCTCATTTTATAATTGCACCTCCTTGTGGTCTATGCGGCCTATCGAATCCTATCCATAGGCAAGGAATAATTTTCATTACTCACAATCAAGAATTATAGCATAGGTGATTACTTTTTACAATAAATATTATTTGAAATATTTTATCTGAAAGTGGATTGGATTCATCGTATTTTCCCTATAAATTTATATTCAAAATTTAAACATATCTTTTCAAAAGAGAACTAACATTCTATAATATCCTTGAGGTGTAACTATGCAATTAGATTTAGATTGGAATAAAGAGTTTCAAGAGTTTCAAGAAATCTTAAATTGCGGTATCACTCCAGAGTGGCTATACTGTGCAAAAGCTAATATGATTCTTGAGCCAGCATATACTGGAGAAGGTAAACAGTTTTTTAGCACCAAAGATATTATTAAAGCAAGTAAAATTATACCGTTTTTTTAAGATATAACCATAATGATATAACTAAAGCGCGACGTCTATAATAAATAGAGGTCGCGCTTTTTATATTCCTATACATTAAATCGGAAGTGAACAATATCTCCATCTTTCATAATATAATCTTTACCTTCTAAACGTTGTTTACCTGCTTCTTTCGCACCTTGCTCGCCACCATGCTCAACATAGTCGTCATAACTTGTTACTTCGGCACGAATAAAACCACGTTCGAAGTCTGTATGAATGATACCTGCACATTGTGGTGCCGTCATCCCTTGTCTAAATGTCCAAGCACGTACTTCTTGAACACCTGCTGTAAAGTAAGTAGATAATCCTAACAAATCATATGTTGTTCTGATAAGACGATCGAGGCCTGGTTCTTCAATACCTAAGTCTTCTAAAAACATTTCTTTATCTTCATCATCAAGTGTTGCAATTTCTTCCTCAATTTTTGCACTAATGACGATAACTTCAGAATCTTCTTTAGCTGCGTACTCACGAATGGTTTTCACTTTATCATTTTCATCGTCACCAATTTCATCTTCGCCAACGTTTGCAATATATAACATTTTTTTAGATGTTAATAATTGAGCTTGATTTACATATTTTTGATCTTCTTCATTAAAATCTAAACTACGAACTGGATTTCCTTCCTCTAATGCTTCTTTTATTCTAGATAAAATGCGGAACTCCATTTCTGCTGTTTTATCTTTTTGACGTGCCATTTTTTCAATTCGAGGCAAACGTTTCTCTACTGATTCTAAATCAGCTAAAACAAGTTCCATATTAATGACTTCAATATCATCTAATGGATTTACACGGCCAGCGACGTGTGTCACATTTTCATCATCGAAAGCACGTACTACCTGACAAATAGCGTCTACTTCACGAATATGTGATAAGAATTTATTTCCTAAACCTTCACCTTTTGAAGCACCTTTAACAATACCTGCAATATCTGTGAATTCGAAAGTGGTAGGAATCGTTTTCTTAGGTTCTACCATTTCTGTTAATTTATTCAAACGTGTATCTGGTACTTCTACAATCCCGACATTCGGGTCAATCGTAGCGAAGGGATAGTTCGCAGCGAGCGCACCTGCTTTTGTAATTGCATTAAATAGAGTAGACTTACCAACATTAGGCAAACCTACGATACCTGCTGTTAAAGCCATGAATCATTCTCCTAACTTTCTGTATCTTGATGAGATACTAATATTTTTTTTATTTTTTTATCAAACACTTGTCGTGGAATCATAATACTTCTTTGACAATTTTCACATTTAATTCGTATATCCGCACCCATGCGAATAATTTTAAATCGATTTGTTCCACAAGCATGTTGTTTTTTCATTTCTACTATATCATTTATATCATATTTTGGTGTCACAACATTACCCCCAACATTTATTAAGCATCTTGTTTATCAGTACTTCTTACGTACATGGGTTGTGGCAATTTAATACCTTCTTGTACAAACATTTTTTGAATTTCTTTGCGTAAAATTCTAGAACCTGAAGCACCTTCTCCAGGAATAGTTTCTGCTGATATTCTTATGATCACTTTTGTTTCATCTAACCCATCAATTCCTAAAACGACTGGATCAGTAATGAATAAGTAGTATTTACTACGCATTGCTGTAAATAATTTATTTAATTTCTTTTCAACTTTATCTAAATTTTCATCAACTGAGACTGGAATTTCTACAATTGACGTACCATTAGTAATAGAATAGTTAGTAATCTCACCCATACTACCATTTGGTAAAATAGTTAACTCCCCAGTGATGGTATTAATACGCGTTGATCTCAATCCTATAGATTTTACTGTTCCTTCAGCAACTGTAGTACCACCGCTATTAATTTTAACATAATCACCTACATCAAACTGATTTTCAAAAATAATGAAAAATCCAGTAATAATATCTTTGACTATAGTCTGGGCTCCAAAACCAACAGCGATACCTACAACACCGGCGCTGGCGATAATTCCGTTTACGCTAATTCCAAATTTACTTAATACTGTTGTGAGCACGATAAACCACACAATGTATCTTACAACATTTTTGATAAGGGACACGAGCGTTTTAGAGCGTTTTTTATTTCCTCTATTACTTTTATTTTGAAATTTAAATGCTTCTTCTATCGCTTTATTAATAATTCCAATTACAATTAAGCCTACTAAAATATAAATAATAACCATTGCTAATTTAGTTGCTAAATTTGTATATACTTCGGGTTCTGTTAATGGTTGAAATAGCGATGTTAACACGTTCTTCAACTGATTCATATAGCCCCCTCCTTTTCTATTTAGTCCACATTAAATTTGTATTCCAATTTATTTATTATACAAAAATTCTTCTAAAATTGTATCAGTCTTTTGATTTATCATTTTCTTTTTTATTTTATTAATAGGATACTATTTATTAAGTTTATCTATAATACGTCTAAACTCAGCCTCGGATTTAAACTCAAACACAATTTTCCCAACATTTTTAGATACAGATATATCTATATGAGTTCCAAATTTTTCCTTAAGCGCACGTTCTTGTTTCTGTATGAATTTGGGTTTACTTGGAGTATTTAATTTTTCTTTTTTAGACTGCCCACCGTCTTGAATTTCAGAAACAACTTTCTCTAAATAACGTACACTCCACCCCTCTTTGATTGCTTGTTTACCTATACGTTTCATCGTATTTACATCTTTTAATGCAAGTAAAGTACGTCCATGGGCACCTGACATGCGATGCTCTCTTACAAGCTTAGCAATATCAGAGGGTAAATTTAGTAATCTTAGCATATTAGCAATGTAAGGACGTGATTTTCCTAACCTTTCAGCAACTTTTTGTTGTGTCAGACCAAGATCGTTCATTAATCGTTGATAACTTTCAGCTTCTTCAATTGCATTCAAATCTTCTCTTTGTAAGTTTTCTATAATGGCTAATTCCATCATGTCAGAATCAGAAAGGGATTTTACAATTGCAGGAACTTCCTCTAACCCAGCTAATTTAGAAGCTCGAAAACGTCGTTCTCCTACAACGATATAATATCCATTGATCGTTTTTCTTAAAACAATAGGTTGAAGTATACCATGAGTTGTTATAGAATCTGCTAAATCTTGAAGTTTCTCCTCATCAAATGTTTTTCTAGGTTGATAGGGATTAACTTTAATACTTGAAATTTTAATATGTTGTACGTGTTCATCATTATTTAATTGAATACGTTGATCTTCAATATGGTCCACTCATAGTCCTCCCTTATCTTTAAAGTCATTACTTAATTTTAAAAAAAGCGTGTTATATCTACAAGTCTTATAAACTTTTTTAAGAAAAATTTTACTAGGTAGAAAGTATATATATCAATCATTCAACCGCTTTCTGAATTTATTATTTAATCATAATTTTCAGAAAAGTTGTTGACAAATGTAATTTATGTCTGTAAGCTATGAATTAACTTAAAAAAACACAAATTACACACGGTAATAAGGAAAGTAAAACTTACACTGCAGATACAGAGAGTCTTGTAAGCTGAGAAGAGACATTGAAAGAAAGTTTGAAAATGGCCTTTGAGTGTTGATGCCAATATGAGGTATCAACGGGTTCGCCCGTTATAGCGATACAGTATTAACATTTATTGTTTAATGGCGTACTGGAATCACCGACGTCACTAAATTATCGTTAATACTCATTTATCATTAAAAGTTAAATGAGTTTTTTTATTACAGATATATCTGATATTTTACGATAATGTGTGTCACTTTTTCAAGTACTCCTAAAACATGATGGCGTACTGTTTGAGGTTACTTTAGCAATAAAGTAGCAAACAAAGGTGGTACCACGAAACAAGCTTTCGTCCTTTACATCCGATACATATCGGGTTTAAAGGACGGAAGCTTTTTTTATTTAGAAAATGATAGGAGGATTTGAAATGAAAGATACTCAATTAGCACAAATTTCATTAACAAAGGATTTGACTGGCGCAATTGCTAATCCAATTTACTTATCGACGGCATATCAACATCCTCACCTAGGTCAGTCTACAGGATATGATTATACACGAACGAAAAATCCAACGCGCTCTTCATTTGAAGAAGCATTTGCCAAATTAGAAGGTGGTACAGCTTCATTTGCAACTTCAAGTGGTATGGCAGCAGTTCAACTTATTTGTAACTTATTTAAACCTGGTGATGAAATTTTAGTAGCGTTTGATTTATATGGAGGAACATTTAGATTATTTGATTATTATGAACAACAATATGGTATTCATTTTAAATACGTTGATTTTTTAAATTATGAAGAAGTCGAAAATAGTATAAATAAACACACGAAAGCACTCTTTATCGAACCAATTTCGAATCCTCAAATGATTCAAATTGATGTAGAACCATATTATGTTCTAAGTAAAAAACATCATCTATTAACCATTATCGATAACACGTTTTTAACTCCATACTTATCAACACCTTTAGAACAAGGTGCTGACATTGTTTTACACTCAGCTACAAAGTATATAGGTGGTCATAATGATGTACTTGCAGGTGTAGTGACAGTTAAAGATGACACACTTGCTGAACAATTAGGTCAATTTCACAATATGATTGGCGCCACATTGTCTCCACTTGATTGTTACTTACTTCAAAGAGGTTTGAAAACACTACATCTCAGAATAGAACGATCTCAAGACAATGCACGTCGTCTCGCAAAACGTTGTGAAACATCCGATTCTATTGATGAAGTACTCTATAGTGGAAAAACAGGTATGCTAAGTTTACGTCTTAATAAGGCTTATAGCGTAGCTAAATTTTTAGAAAATTTAGAAATTTGTATTTTTGCAGAAAGTTTAGGAGGAACTGAAACCTTTATTACTTTCCCATATACACAAACACACGTCGACATGCCAGATGATGAAAAAGACAAACGCGGTATTGATGAACATTTAATTCGCTTATCCATTGGTATTGAAGATTATAAGGATGTTGAAGCAGATATTATTCAAGCATTAGAAAATTCTAAAGTAGGAGTGATTTCATGAGCTTATCTAAAGAAACAGAAGTGATATTTGATGAACATAGAGGTGTAGATTACGATTCAGCAAACCCACCATTATATGATTCTTCAACTTTCCATCAAAAAGTACTTGGTGGTAACGCAAAATTTGATTATGCCAGAAGTGGTAATCCTAATCGTCAATTATTAGAAGAAAAATTAGCTAAACTTGAAGGCGGCCAATATGGATTTGCTTATGCTTCAGGTATTGCAGCAATATCAGCCGTATTACTCACATTACAAGCTGAAGATCATGTCATTTTACCAGATGATGTGTATGGCGGAACATTTAGACTAACTGAACGTATTTTAAATCGTTTTAATATTAAATTTACGACGGTAAATGCGACTCATCCTGAAGAAATTGAACAAGCCATTCAACCTAATACAAAATTAATTTATATAGAAACACCATCGAACCCATGCTTTAAAATCACTGATATTAAAGCAGTTGCTCATATCGCTAAAAAGCATGATCTACTTTTAGCAGTAGATAATACATTTATGACTCCATTAGGTCAATCTCCACTTTCACTTGGTGCTGATATAGTGGTTCATTCTGCAACAAAATTCTTAGGTGGACATAGTGATATTATTGCTGGCACTGCTATTACAAATCGCAAAGACGTCGCTGAGGCACTTTATCTACTCCAAAATGGAACAGGAACTGCCCTATCTGCACATGATAGTTGGACTTTAGCCAAACATTTAAAAACATTACCTGTTCGTTTTAGACAATCTACATCGAATGCTGAAAAGCTTGTAGACTTTCTAAGTCAAAGAGATGAAGTTGCTGAAGTGTATTATCCGGGAAATAGTAATTTACATTTATCACAAGCTAAAAGTGGCGGTGCAGTCATTGGCTTTCGTCTAAAAGATGAAACAAAAGCTCAAGCATTTGTAGATGCGCTAACTTTACCACTTGTATCTGTAAGTTTAGGAGGAGTAGAAACTATTCTCTCACATCCAGCCACAATGTCTCATGCAGCTGTTCCAGAAGAAGTGAGAAACGAACGTGGCATTACATTTGGTCTATTCCGTCTAAGCGTAGGTCTTGAACAACCTGAAGAACTCATAGCTGATATTGACTACGCATTGAAGGAGGCATTTAATGAGTCGATTATTGAACCATTTGAAGAACAACGTTTTAGTAGCTGATGGCGCAATGGGAACAATCCTCTATTCCGAGGGCCTAGATACTTGTCCTGAAGCATATAATCTTACACATCCCAATAAAGTTGAACGTATTCATCGTTCATATATAGAAGCAGGAGCTGATGTCATTCAGACAAATACGTATGGCGCTAACTTTGAAAAATTAAAAGTATTTGGCTTAGAGCATAAAGTAAAAGAAATTCATAAAGCCGCTGTACAAATTGCAAAACGCGCAGCCAATAAAGAGACATTTATCTTAGGAACGGTGGGTGGCTTCAGGGGAATAAAACAAGAAGACTTATCGCTTTCTACTATTCAATATCATACAGACAATCAAATTGATACGTTAATTGAAGAAGGTGTAGATGGTTTACTATTTGAAACCTACTACGATTTAGATGAATTAACGAGTGTGATAACAGCGACACGTCAAAAGTACGATATTCCAATTATCGCACAACTGACCGCTTCCAATACGAATTATCTCGTTGACGGTACAGAAATTAACGAGGCGTTAAAACATCTCATTGAATGTGGCGCAAATGTGGTGGGCTTAAATTGTCACCATGGCCCACATCACATGCAACGCTCATTTTCACATATCGAACTACCAGAACATGCCTATCTCTCATGTTATCCTAATGCGAGCCTACTCGATATTGAAAATAGTGAATTTAAATATAGCGACAATGCTAAATATTTTGGTGATGTTGCACAAGAATTAATTAACGAAGGCGTTCGTTTAATTGGTGGTTGTTGTGGTACTACACCGGAACATATCTCTTACATTAAAGAATCTGTAAAAAATTTAAAACCGATTAAAAATAAAAAAGTTATTCCAATTCATCGAACAATTAATACAAATGCAAAACGTACATTAAAACAAAATTTAACATCAAAAGTAAAACAGAGACCTACTGTGATTGTTGAATTAGACACTCCAAAACATCTCGATACAGAATTGTTCTTTGAGAATATAGGTAAGCTAGATGAAGCACATATTGATGCAGTAACACTCGCAGATAACTCTCTCGCTACTGTAAGAATCAGCAATATCGCTGCTGCAAGTTTAATCAAACAACGATATGATATCGAACCTCTTGTTCATATCACATGTCGCGATCGTAATCTAATTGGTTTACAATCTCATCTACTTGGTCTTTCACTCATCGGTGTTAGTGAAATTTTAGCCATTACAGGAGACCCTTCAAAAGTAGGTCATCTACCAGGCGCAACGAATGTTTATGATGTTAATTCAAAAGGCTTAACAGAACTTGCGCTACGATTTAATCAAGGTATTAATGTTGATGGTGATGCGCTGAAGAAACATACCAACTTTAACATCGCCGGGGCGTTCGATCCAAACGTTCGTAAATTAGACGGGGCAGTTAAACGCCTTGAGAAAAAAGTAGCGGCAGGTATGAGTTACTTTATTACCCAACCTGTATATAGTAAAGAAAAAATCAAAGAGGTATATGAAGCAACCAAACATCTTGATACCCCACTTTTTATCGGTATCATGCCTATTGCAAGCTACAATAACGCACTTTTCTTACATAACGAAGTGCCTGGAATTAAAATGTCAGAAGATGTATTAAATCAATTTAAAGCAGTAAAAGATGATAAAGAAAAAACAAAAGAATTAAGTTTGAGACTGTCTAAAGAATTAATCGATACGGTACATGAATACTTTAATGGTTTATATCTCATTACACCTTTCCAACGTATTGATTATTCATTAGAGCTCGCAGCATATTCTAAAGCAATTACCCAAAACAAGGAGGCAATATCATGACAACAATTAAAACTTCAAACTTAGGATTCCCAAGATTAGGTAGAAAAAGAGAATGGAAAAAAGCAATCGAAAGCTATTGGGCTAAAAAAATCGATAAAACTGAATTAGATCAAACATTAACAGACTTACATAAAGAAAATTTATTACTTCAAAAGAATTATAATTTAGACAGTGTACCTGTTGGTGATTTCTCATTATATGACCATATTCTTGATACATCATTACTTTTCAACATTATTCCTGAACGTTTCCAAGGACGTACAGTAGATGATGATTTATTGTTTGATATTGCACGTGGTAATAAAGAACATGTTGCAAGTGCATTAATTAAATGGTTTAACACAAACTATCACTATATTGTTCCTGAATGGGATAATGTTGAACCTAAGGTGAATCGCAATGTATTATTAGACCGTTTTAACTATGCTAAATCAATTAATGTAAATGCACATCCTGTCATTGTTGGTCCAATCACTTTTGTGAAACTTTCTAAAGGTGGTAGTCAATCTTTTGAAGAAAAAGTTCAAACATTACTTCCACTATATAAAGAAGTATTACAATCTTTAGTAGATGCAGGTGCTGAATATATTCAAGTCGATGAACCTGTTCTTGTAACAGATGAAAGTGAACATTATGAAAATATTACTAAAGAGGCTTATGACTACTTTGCTGATGCTGGTTTAGGAGAAAAATTAGTCATACAAACCTATTTTGAACGCGTGAATGTAAAATTCTTAAGCCGTTTACCAGTGGCTGGTCTTGGTTTAGATTTTGTTCATGATCATGGTTATAACTTAAAACAAATTAAAGCAGGCGATTTCGATCAATCTAAAACATTATATGCTGGTATTATTGACGGTCGTAATGTTTGGGCTGCAGATATTGAAGCGAAAAAAGAATTAATCGAAACGTTACAACCTTATGCTAAAGCAATTGTAATTCAACCATCCTCTTCATTATTACACGTTCCGGTATCATTAGATGATGAAACATTAGATACATCAATTGAAGAAGGCTTAAGCTTTGCTACTGAAAAATTAGATGAGTTAGATGCATTACGTCGATTATTTAATAATAATGATAATAAAAAATATGATGAGTTAAAAGCACGCTATGAACGATTCCAAAGTCAATCATTCAAAAACCTTGAATATGATTTTGATAGCGTACCAACCAGTCGTAAATCTGATTTTAAAGACCGTAAAAAAGCACAAGACGCTCGTTTACATTTACCAGATTTACCAACAACAACGATCGGCTCATTCCCTCAAACAAGAGAAGTACGTAAATACCGTGCAGACTGGAAAAATAATCGAATTTCAGACGAAGAATATAACAACTTCTTAGAAAATGAAATCGCACGTTGGATTAAAATCCAAGAAGAGATTGGCTTAGATGTACTTGTACACGGTGAATTCGAACGTAATGACATGGTTGAATTCTTCGGTGAAAAACTTCAAGGTTTCTTAGTCACAAAATTTGGATGGGTTCAATCTTATGGTTCACGTGCTGTAAAACCACCAGTCATTTATGGAGATGTAAAATGGACTGCACCTTTAACAGTTAAAGAAACTGTTTATGCACAAAGCTTAACTGATAAACCTGTTAAAGGTATGTTAACTGGTCCAGTCACTATCTTAAACTGGTCATTCGAACGTGTAGATGTTCCTCGTAAAGTCGTTCAAGATCAAATTGCATTAGCTATTGACGAAGAAGTATTAGCACTTGAAGAAGCAGGTATTAGCGTGATTCAAGTCGATGAACCAGCATTACGTGAAGGCTTACCATTACGTTCTGAATACCATGAACAATACCTTGCTGATGCGGTAAATTCATTTAAACTTGCAACATCTTCAGTCCAAGATGAAACACAAATTCATACGCATATGTGTTATTCTCAATTTGGTCAAATCATTCATGCAATTCATGACTTAGATGCAGATGTTATTTCAATTGAAACATCACGTAGCCATGGTGATTTAATCAAAGACTTTGAAGATATTAACTATGATTTAGGTATTGGATTAGGTGTATATGATATTCATAGTCCACGTATTCCTACTAAAGAAGAAATTGCAACAGCAATTGATCGTTCTTTACAACAAATTGACCGTTCTTTATTCTGGGTTAACCCTGACTGTGGTCTAAAAACACGTAAAGAAGACGAAGTGAAAGATGCCTTAACAGTACTTGTAAATACTGTTCGTAAAAAACGTGAAGAAAAAAATAAACCTGTCGCATAAGATACAGATAAACATGTGAGGGAGAAATTGAGTTTTCTCCCTCTTTTATTCTTATATTAGACTTTCGAGGTGAAACATATGACAAATTATCCATTGTGGGACCAATTACAACAATTAAAAACAGCAGAGTGGGTAGATTTAACCCATACTTTCGATCCAGACATTCCACGATTTAGTGAATTTGAAAAAGGCCAAGTATCCACATTATTTACAGTCAAAGAACATGGCTTTTATGTACAACGTTGGAATATCGTTACACAATACGGCACACACATTGACGCACCGATACATTTTGTAGAGAATAAACGTTATCTTGAGGATCTTGATTTAAAAGAATTAGTCTTACCACTTATCGTGTTAGATTATTCAAAAGAAGTAAAAAATAATGATGACTTTATCGTGACACGCCAACATTTAGAACAGTGGGAAGCGGAGAATGGGCGCATTGAAGAAGGTACCTTTGTTGCTTTACGTACAGATTGGTCAAAACGTTGGCCAGATATTGAACAATTCGAAAATAGAGATGCTGATGGTAACCAACATTTACCAGGTTGGGGACTAGATGCTTTAAAATTCTTAATTGAAGAACGCGGTGTAAAATCGATTGGTCATGAAACATTCGATACAGATGCATCAGTAGATACAGCTAAAAATGGCGATATTGTTGGAGAACGTTATATACTTGGACAAGATACCTTCCAACTTGAACTCTTAACAAACCTAGACCAATTGCCTACGCGTGGCGCAGTCATTTATGCAATTAGTCCCAAACCAAAAGATGCGCCAGGTTTCCCAGTCCGTGCATTTGCTATCAAACCATCTTAAATATAAGTGATATGTTGATAATGAGCGATCAAATTTATCACTTTCCTATATAATATATATCATCCTGATACTAAAGTACTTGAGCAAGACGAAGTATCAGGATGTGTTGTTATTTATATTCATTTTCATATTCATCTCTCAACAAACTATACACATAACTATCTGAGAATTTCCCTTGTACACGTTCATCACTTCTCAATATACCTTCTTGTGTGAATCCACGAATACCATATATAATTATCATCATTGCTTAATTTTGTTGAGCTAAACCTAAAGTTAAAAATCCAACATGAAAAATAATCCATATTATAAATGCTAAAATCATCAGTCGACGTGGACTAAATACTTCTGCTAGTACTCCAGACATCCATGAAGCCAGTGCTACTATTAATCCATATATAGCTATAACTCTACCTGCTTGTGAATCACTATATCCAAGCCCGACAATATACTTAGACAAAAACGCTTGTTCAAATCTATCACCTGTCATAAATATAGCTACCGCTACATAACCCCAATTAATACTCTAGGTAATCCTAAAAGCTGATGATTTTGTTTAATTAAATCATTAGTCACAATAGTTCCACTTTCTCCCTTTGTATATTTGTGATTTTTTAAAGTTGTTCGTTAGCAAGACGTTCTATAGGAAGACCTTTTTTAAAACGTTCAATATAACGATTAAAGCTTTCTATTTCCTTTTCATTTGGTTTAATTTTGATGGACTCAGTATCTTTAAAAGCAATTTCATTAAGATAACTAGATAAATTTACATCGTTTTCTGCTACAAGATACCTAGCTAAAACGGCAATCCCCCATGCTCCACCTTCACTAGCTGTTTGCATAACACTAACAGGGCTTTGTATTGCTGCTGCTAAAAATGTTTGAGCAACTTTTTTGGTTTTGAATATACCTCCGTGCCCATATATTGAATGAATTTCAATATCTTCATTTTCTTTTAATAAATCAATACCAATTTTTAATGTACTAAATGCACTATATATATGAGTCTTCATTACATTAGCTAAATTGAATGAACTATCTATCGATCGTACTAACATAGGGTAACCCTGTTGAACCTCTGTAATAAATTCTCCAGATATATATCCATATGAAAGTAATTTCCCAAGTTTATCATCACCATTTAAAGCGTTTTCGAATAATTTTGTAAAAAGCTCACTTTTTTCATATTTGACACCCATTACTTCTAATACTTCTCCAAATAAATCAACCCATGCGTTAATATCAGATGTGCAATTATTCGCATGTATCATGGCTACTTCATAGCCATCTGGTGTTGTGACAATATCCACTTCTGGATAAATATTTTTCAAAGATTTGTCTAATACAATCATTGAAAAGATACTTGTTCCTGCAGATATATTACCGGTCTTTGGTGCTACGCTATTTGTAGCTATCATCCCAGTTGCAGCATCAGCTTCTGGAGCACACATAGGACAGCCTGCTTCTAATTGACCATTGGGATCAATAAGTTTTGCTCCTGTTTTTGTTAAATAACCTGCATTTTCACCTGCTACCACAACTTTTGGTAATATCTCTAAAATATCTTGATGATATCCCATTTCAGAAAAAAGTTGATTAAATGTTTTAGCAATATCTTGTCGATACTCTTTAGTTTCTACATCAATAGGAAACATTCCCGACGCATCACCTATACCTAATACTTTTTCATCTGTTAAGTACCAATGAATATAACCAGCAAGTGTGGTCATATAAACTACTTTAGCAACATGAGACTCATTATCTATAGCTAATTGATATAATTGAGCAATACTCCAACGTTCTGGAATGTTAACCTGAAATGCTTCTCTTAATATTTGGGCTGCATGATTAGCGTTATTATTACGCCAAGTTCGAAACGGAACGAGCAAATCTTCTTGTTGATCAAATACTAAATAACCATGCATCATCCCACTAATGCCTAATGATTTAATTTTTTTCACTGTAGTCCCATACTGTTCTTTTATAACTTTAGTCATTTCACTATAACTTTTTTGTAGACCTATCCATGCATCGTTCATAGAATATGTCCAATATCCGTCTTGATATGTATTTTCCCATCCAAACGTTCCTGTAGCTAATGTTTTACAGTTGTCATCAATTGCTACCGTTTTAATTCTAGTTGAACCAAATTCAATACCAATTGTTAAATTACCCGCTTCAATAAATTGTTTTATTGAGGAATTATTCATTTTATGCACCTCCCTATAAAATTAGTGAAAACGCTTACTTATTTAATGCTATCAAAACTTTATATAGCAAACAAGTAATTTTCAAATATAATATTTTATTAATTTTAATATTTATAAATACACAATTGATACTTTTAATTATATAAAATCTTAAATAAAAACTTATTAGTTATTTATTTAGAAAAAGTATACAAACGATATTTTTCTTTTCTCAATACTTACAGTGTTGTAAGTTTATCTATTAATTGTTGTAATATTTTATTATTGATGTTTTTATAATAAGTAAAGAGAAAGAAGGTGAAAAAAGTGGAAAATACAAATAGTAAAATGCATAAAAATGACAATAGTTATGTTTTATCAGCATTGAGTTATTTAAGTATCTTTTTTGCACCTATCATTTTACCTTTATTGGTATGGATACTTGCGGAAGAGCCAACGTCTGAGCATGGTAAAAAAGCATTAGGGAACCATGTTATAACGTGGATCAGTTTTTTTATAGGTAGAGCGGCATTTATTTTTTCAAAAGAGGTCTTTGATAAACCATTCGATCATCAATTATTAATATTTGTTATTGCTTTAATCATTGCTATTGTGTTCTTTTTAATTGCTTTAATATTATATATCCTCAACATTATCAGAGGAATTAAAATTTTATTAAAAAAATAAGTCACTTATATATTAAATTAAAAAGGGAGTACTATACTTCCTTTTTAATTTAACGCTTTTCTATAACTGATGACTTTATTTATAATCTAAGATACTTTCTTCAACGTTTCTAATCACATCTCGCGAAACCTCAAAATTATTATTAATATATCCATGCTTATTAACCGATAGAGCAATCGATTGGCCTGCATAATAATCATTTTGACTTACTCTAAAGGCACGAGTAAATGCTTCACCATCTTGTATTTTATCAATTAAAATATCTCTATTCACAAAAATCGGTTGGCTAATATTTATAGCTTTTCCATCCTTTATATTAAACTCATACAATCTTAATCCATATAATTCAAGATCGTCATTATTTTTCTTAATGACGTATTTAATCGCATTATATTTTCTAGCCATCTTTTTAATCCTTTCTATTGCTATATTATAGTAATTTTTATTTTAGTTTTCATTTATAATGTGTATTTCAAAAAACTTGAAAGATAATTTATTTATTATATAAAACCACTATGAACATTGACATTCAATCACTGCAGTTTAAATTAATAAAAAAAGAGGACAAAGACCTCTACACATCTTTGACCTCATAATATATTCACTTAATCATTTTTTAATTGTTCTTTGACTTCTGCGATAGCTTCATCCATTGTTTTATTCGATTTAAGTGCAACGCTCGCGATAAAACTACCTTCTACTAAAGGAGCTTCTATTTTTTCTATGCGATGTGAACCTTCATACATTTCGATTGCCATATCAAGATTCATACCAGCAGATCCTATATCATAAAAACATATTGCATCGTCATCTAATTCATTTATCACTGAAAGAATACGATCAAAAGATGTCCCTATACCATTATCATCTAAGCCACCAATATCAATGATATTAATGCCATTATCTGTCATTTGTAAATTTAAATCTTTGATACCTTCAGCAATTTTATTACTATGACTCACAATTACTATTGAAGTCATTTTACCTCTCCTCCTATCATTGCATTTAAAATATAAACACTACTTTGAGCACCTGGATCGATATAACCTTTTGAATCTTCTTTAAAATATGATGCTCGTCCTTTCGTAGCTATCATGTTTTTAGTTTCATCAGCATATGATTGTAATGTGTTAAAATCAATGTTTTCATCATTATCTAATGCTTCTCTTGTACGTTCAATTACGTCATACATCGTTTTTTCATTTAATTCTACTTTTCCACGTTGTTTAACGGCTTCTGAAAAAGCAGCAATCATCTCTTTTAAATTTTCTTTGTCAATATCATCTTTAACGACATTTGCCATTTTAACAAAGCTAAAACCGTATAAAGGACCTGAGGCACCGCCCACTTTAGACATTAATGTCATTCCTGTTGATTTAAATAATGACTTCATATCTGTGTCATCCAGACCTTGTTCTAACGCTTCAAATCCTCTGACCATATTCACTCCATGGTCGCCATCACCAATGGCACGATCTAAATCAGTTAATTCACTTTCTTTTTCTTTAAAAGTTTCAACTAAACTAAGTAGTCTTGTTTTCATGTCTTGTACATTCATTGAAAAGTCACCTCATTATCTCTATTTTTATTTAAAAATAACGACTTGTTGTTGGAGCTAAAAGACCTTTTTCTATTTCTTCACTATAAGGAACCACTGTAATGGAGAAACCTTGCATATCAAGTGATGTCATATAATCACCAACAAACCATTGTTTAGCAGCTATGTCATGTTCTTGGAATTGTTGATTTAAATACTTCGCCACAATACTTAATTCAGATAAAGGCGTGCCTCCCATACCATTTACCATAACAATTAATGATTGATCTTTCACTTCTTTTAACAACTCATCTAGTAAACGCTCAATAATAACATCAACCGATTGAATCGCTTCACGGTGTAACCCTTTTTCACCATGAATGCCGATACCTATTTCCATTTCATTATCATCAATATCGAAACTATATTTCCCAGTTGTTGGCACCATTGGTGAAGTAAGCGCCATCCCAATACTTTTAATTTTAGGAATAAACGCTTCAATTTTGTTTTTAATATCTTTTAAAGATAGGCCTTGGTCCGCTAAATAACCTGCATATTTATGAACGAATACCGTACCAGCCACGCCACGACGTTTTTCTACATCTGAAACAGCAATATCATCATTCACAATGACACGTTCAACTTTAATATCTTCCATTTGTGCCATTTCTTGAGCCATCTCAAAGTTCATAACGTCTCCAGCATAATTTTTAACGATTAATAATACACCGTCGCCTGTATCGACTGCTTTAATAGCATCTAAAATTTTATCTGGAGTCGGAGATGTAAAAACTTCACCACATACTGCCGCATCAAGCATACCATTAGCTACATAACCCGCATGTGCTGGTTCATGACCACTACCACCGCCTGATACCAAGGCAACTCCTGAATTTTTTTTATTTTTTTTAACAACAACTGTTTCTGAAATAATTTCAATATTATCATTCGTTAAAGCGAGACCCTCTAACATGTCTGTTAAAATATTATTTTTTTCTTTAATTAATTTTTTCATCAAAAAGCGACTCCTTTTGGCATATTCAAAGTAAGTTTATCTAAGATTAAATATCAACATCATTTTCTTTATTTAAACTTGGAATTTTCATATTAGTAAATATAAAAATACTCTTTCAAAAAAGGATAAAGACATAAGTTTTATCTTTATCCTTCTAATTACTTATCTATTCTTAGTTATCTTCTTTACGAAAATTAACCTTTGGAATTCAACGTACTTTTAGATAATTCACTTACTGTTAAAATAGCGTCTGCAATGTCATCTGCATTTAACTTATCACTTAAATTTGCAAAAGTATCATTTGGTTCTAAAGCACGCTTACCTACGCGAACCAAATCTTCATAACTTTTATCGGCAATGTGGAGTTCTTCTAAAGTCGTTGGCATATGGATACTACTTAAAAATTGTTGATATTTTACAAATTTTTCTGTTGGCGCATTTTCCAATACTAATTGGACTAAAATACCATAGGCCACTTTTTCACCATGCGTTAAATGATGAATATCGCCTTCAAGTGCTGTAAAACCATTATGAATTGCATGAGCAGCTGCAAGTCCTCCATTTTCAAATCCTAAACCTGAAAGTAATGTGTTCGCTTCAATCACTGCTTCAACTTGTGGAGATACAATATGATTTTTAATTGCTTCATATGCACTATGTCCATATTCAAAAATTACTTCTTCACATTTCTGCGCAATCGCTAAGCTAGCTAATGATGGTTTTCCACTAAACATATTTTTTCCTTGTCTACGTAACGTAGATTCTACCTCAACTAAAGTAGCTAATCCATCACTCATCCCTGAAGCAAATAAACGTACAGGCGCTTGCGCAACAATTTGTGAATCCACCATTACTGTATCAGGATTCTTAGGGTAAAATTCATAACCACTAAATACGCCATTATCATCATAAATAACAGATACGGCTGCCGTAGGTGCATCCATTGAGGCAGTAGAAGCGAAATCGATAACACTTGCATTTAAAGCATTGGCTACTGCTTTACCTGTATCAAGTGCCTTTCCACCACCTAAACCAATGACTACATCTATGCCTTTTGTCTTAGACTCATCAACGATACGATTAATTTCATTCTCTGAAGATTCGCCTTTAAATGTTTCGTAATCATAATTAACTTCTGAATTATTTGAAAAACTTTGATCAATTTGATCTTTAGTTATATTCCAAACAACTTCATCTGAGATTATTAATGCATGTGAACCTAAACGTTGTGTTTCATCTGCGATAGATTCGATAACTCCTTTTCCTTGTACATATCTTCCTGGAGATTGATAAATAATTTTTGCCATAGAGCTTTCCCTCCATAATAAATATTTATACTACATCATTTAATAACTCTTCAGTAAATTACGCTCACAAATATATGATATAGAAAATACATATTAGCGTATTTACCATTACAATACGAAAAATAAGAATCAAGAGAAAGATTAAGTTGCTTAAAAAATTGATTTCTCTCTACACTTCCATTATTAATCTATTAACTATAATTGTCCACATATTAGCTAAAACTTCATTAAATTATCACTTTAAAACTTAAATATTGTAATATTATAATTTATAACCTATAATTGACTCTATCTTTACAATAGTTTTTATTGTGTTAACCTGTAGTTGTATTATTCTTAATCTAACATAAAAATTTTAACCACTTTCAATTTATTCTGGAGCGTAAATTGAAAGTGGTTTTTTTAATTTATTATATATAGGTTTACTAAACAATAAGCTTAAAATAGAACGAGATAACTCTATTCTCTATTATGTTCGGAATGAATCTATAAGTGGATATCATACGTTTATTGATTACTTAAAAAATAATTATAAAATCGTCTTGAAAATAAATTTGAATGTGTATTTACAATAAAATTAATCATCATATTCTTCTCTGAGCAAACTATACACATAACTATCTGAGAATTCCCCTTGTAAACATTCATCACTTCTCAATATACCCTCTTGTGTGAATCCAAGTCTTATTGGTATAGCTCGGCTTTTCTTATTTTTAGTAGACATTCGTATTTCGATTCGATTAATATCATATTCTTCATATACATATTGAATAAGTGCTTTAGTGCATCTAGTCATGATGCCTTTCTTTTGGAAATCTTCAGCTAAATAATAACCAATCGAGGTACGTTTGTTAACTAAATCTAAATAATGTAAACCAATGACGCCTACAAGTTTTTGATCATACCAAATGCCACAGTGAAATCCATCTCCGCGCGCAAATTGTTGTAAGGATGACTGAATAAATGTTTTACTGTCTTCAACTTTATTTGTATGTTCAACAAAAGGTAAAAATTCCGCTAGATATTTACGGTTATTATCAACTAATTTAAATAATTGTTCCGCTTCTCGTTCTTCTAATATTTTTAATTTTAAGTGGTCATTAATTTGATATCCAAACATAATTAAAACCTCCTATATTTTTCGAAATATTCAATAAATTATAAATATAGTAACATAATTATATACATTAAAAACATAAACTTATTAAATATTTGTAAAATTTTAAAATCAATCATTATTCTCTAACTATATATGTTAACCTTTTATACATCTGTTTTATTAAATTTGAAAGGAGTTAAATACATGGAAAACAAATCTAAACAGTTTTCAAATGTGTTTATTTTTGCTTCAGTTATTGTAGGGTTACTGGTAATTATTGGAGCCATCTTACCTAATCAATTTGGTTCAATTTCTGGAGCAATCGGAAGTTTTATTACAGAAACGTTTGGTTGGTACTATATGCTACTTATTAGCATTATTCTGATATTTTGTATCACACTTATTTTTCATCCAATTGGAAAGCTTAAGTTAGGAAAACCTGATGATAAACCAGAATTTAATACCATTTCATGGTTAACAATGCTATTTAGTGCAGGTATGGGTATTGGACTTGTATTCTATGGATCTTCTGAGCCCATTTCACATTATCTATCGCCGCCAACAGCGAATAAAGAAACAGAAGCTGCTCTAGCTGAAGCTATGCGTTCAAGTTTCTTACATTATGGACTACATCCTTGGGCAGTTTACGGTATTGTTGCATTGGCTCTTGCATATACACAGTTTAGAAAAAATGACTTAGGACTCATTTCTCGTACATTACGTCCTATTTTCGGAAATAAAGTAGAAGGTCCATTAGGTACTGTTATAGATGTTCTAGCCGTTTTTGCTACTATTATTGGGGTTGCAGTTTCACTTGGTGTTGGCGCCATGCAAATTAACGGTGGTTTAAATTATTTATTTGGAGTGCCAAACAATAAACTTATTCAAGGCATTATTATTCTTATTGTTACAGTTTTATTCTTAATTAGTGCTTGGAGTGGCTTAAGCAAAGGTATTCAGTATTTAAGTAATTTAAATATGCTTTTAGCTGCGATGTTATTTATTATTATTCTTATTGTAGGCCCTACAATTTTAATTATGAATATGTTTACATTCTCAATTGGTGAATATTTGAATACTCTTATTTTTAATAGCTTTGATGTTGCTCCACTTAACTCACAAAAACATGAATGGTTACAGTCATGGACTATTTATTATTGGGGATGGTGGATGAGTTGGTCACCATTTGTAGGTATCTTCATTGCCCGTATTTCAAAAGGTCGTTCGATTCGTGAATTCGTTATCGCAGTATTAGGCGTTCCAACAATTATTAGTATGCTATGGTTTACAGCCTTCGGTATTACAGGTATTGAAATTGGTAAGCAATCTAAACATATCTTTAGTATGCCACCTGAAACACAATTATTTGGTATATTCAATGAAATGCCTATGGGTACAATTTTGTCATTTATCGCTATTATCTTAGTAGGCTCATTCTTTATTACATCCGCAGACTCAGCTACATTTGTATTAGGCATGCAAACATCATTTGGTCGTTTAAATCCATCCGGTTTTGTTAAAATTGTCTGGGGCGTGATGTTATCAGCGATTGCCTATGTACTTTTATTATCTGGTGGATCGACAGGTCTAGATGCGCTGCAATCTGCTGCTATTATTTCAGCATTACCATTTAGTTTTGTTGTTATTTTAATGATGATTTCATTTTTCAAAGATGCAAATCAAGAAAGAAAATTCTTAGGTTTAACCTTACAACCTGATCATCAACGTAAAAAGGACTATATTAAACATAACACAAACCAACAATCTAAAATGAAATAGGACAGAACTTGAGACATCATTAAACGTCTCAGGCTTTATATATTGATGGTAGTCGATGATTGAATTAAAAATGTATTTGTCTCAAGCTTTTTTCAATTTTAGTCCTCTTTTTTGGGGACGACAAATTCAAAATGAATTCTATCTACTCTTGTAGTTTGTATAAGATATCTTCTAAAACTCTACTATAAAATAAAAGGTCACAGCGAATTGAAGACATTCGTTGTGACTTTATTTTTAAAATGTTCCTGGATTGAAGTTAGTTTTCCATTCATTAAATGGCCAATATCTCCAAACAACTTTACCTACAAGTTGTTTTTTATCTACTAGACCTACAACATCAAATCGGCTATCTATACTATTTTGTCTATTATCTCCTAAAACTAAATATTTATCTTTAGGAAGTTTCATTTCACCATTTGAACCTTTAATTTGACTTGATTTAAATGAGCCTGTTAAATATTGACCTTGTTTATGTTTCTTATTGTAATCTAAATACGGTTCAGACACTTTTTTATTATTTACATATAATTGGTCTCCCTTATATTCTACTGTATCCCCTGGTGTGCCAATCACACGTTTAATAAAATCACGTTTTGAATCTTCATGAAATACAACGACATCACCATTATCAATGTGATTCATAGATTTAGAAATTTTACTTACAATCACTTTATTGCGATCTTGAAACGTTGGATGCATTGAAGATCCAGATACTGTATAAGATTCGCCAATAAACTTTGTTACTACAATAACAACCAGTAGCCCCACTACAATGGATATAACCCACTCCATGATTTCTCGTTTCACATTTCATCCCGCCTATCATCTTTTCTTATTCTCGATTACTTCTACTCTATCATACATACTTTTCAAACACGTTTCATTCTTCTTACGACTGATTTTTATTTAAATCTTTCACATTCGTAAGATACACCTCTTACTTTGTAAGGTTAGATAAAGGCACCGCTTCATTCACCCTTTTAAAATAAGAAGGGTAATAGAGATAAGGAGTGATGAGATTGAAATTATTATTAAGAATCATATTAACTATTCTTGTCATTATTGTAGTCATTATAGGTGGTTTATTTGGATTAAACGCATATTCAGACCAACATCCTAACAATCGTTCTATCAATGATTGGAATAAACTAAATCCCTTAGCACCAACGCATGAGTATTATGTTAAGACTCAAAAACCATCAAAAGTGGAAGTCGTTGATAAGGAAAAAGACTTCTATATCTACCATTACAATCAAACAGGTTACACCAAAGATGGTAAAGCTAAAAACATTGATTATACAGCGTCTAAAAAATTAAAACAACATCATTACTTAGTTGTAAGCGAAAAATCTCACACCATTACATCATATAAAGAAGTAAAACAATCAGACATTCCAACTAAAGCGAAAGAAAAATTATAAAACTTACAAGGAGTATGATAATCATGCCTATTTTAAACGTTAATCATTTATCAAAAGTTTATGGAACGAAACAAAAATTTAAAGCACTACACGATATTAACTTTTCAGTCGATAAAGGAGAATTCGTTGCAATTATGGGACCTTCTGGTTCAGGTAAGACAACCCTCCTTAATGTTATCAGTTCGATTGATAGCATTTCAGGCGGTACTGTAGAAATCAGTGGCAATGAGATAAACCAGTTATCTAATAAAAAATTAGCACAATTCCGTAAGAAAGAACTTGGTTTTATTTTCCAAGATTATAGCGTTTTACCTACATTAACAGTTAAAGAAAATATTATGTTGCCATTATCTGTCCAAAAAATGAAAAAAGATGAAATGGAAAAAAACTATCAAGACGTCACAGAGGCACTTGGTATTTATGATTTAAGTGATAAATATCCTAGTGAAATTTCTGGAGGTCAACAACAACGTACAGCTGCTGCACGTGCTTTTGTACATCAACCATCCATCATTTTTGCAGACGAACCAACAGGTGCACTTGATTCAAAAAGTGCACAAGATTTACTTCATCGCTTAGAAGATATGAACAAACAATTTAATAGTACGATTATTATGGTTACTCATGATCCTTCAGCAGCAAGTTTTGCACAACGTGTCATTATGTTAAAAGATGGCGATATTCATTCAGAAATTCTTCAACAAAGTAAAACAAAATCTAAATTTTATAATGAAATCATTCAATTACAATCAGCCCTAGGTGGTGTGGCAAATGACGTTTAATCAAATTACATTAAAGAATTTAAAAAGTAATATCAAACATTATGTATTATATCTTTTTTCATTAATCTTAAGTATCATCTTATATTTTAGTTTTGTCACATTACAATACACACATAGCTTAAATAATGGTACATCAAAAATAATCAATCAAGGTGCAAAAGTTGGTTCAATTTTTTTATTCATTACGATTATCATTTTCTTAATGTATACGAACCATCTATTTATTAAACGTCGTACACGCGAATTTGCATTATTCGAACTCATTGGACTAACACGTGGTAACATTCTTAGAATGCTTGCTATCGAACAAATCACTTTATTTATTAGTACAGGCATTATTGGCATCATCATTGGTGTTTTGGGTTCAAAATTATTGCTTTCAATATTAATAAAACTGATGCATTTACATATTCATGCATCTATAGGATTTGAAGTAGCAGCTTTAATTCAAACAATGATCATGCTAATGTTAGCGTTTATTCTAATTATGTTAGAAGATACTATCTTTTTAAAACGAAGAACCATACTTTCTATGATGAAAGACAGTATGAAAACAGAGGCAGTAAAAGCGAAAATCACCACGCCAGAATGTATTGCTGGTATTCTTGGACTCATAATGATGATGTTAGGTTATTATATGTCTACAGAAATGTTTGGTAAATTTCAAGAATTAACAATGGCCTTATTAACGCCGTTTATTATTTTATTCTTAACTGTAGCAGGCGCATATTTGTTTTTCAGAAGTTCAGTTTCAATTATTTTTAAATCTTTAAAAAAATCAAAACATGGTCGTGTCTCTATCACTGATGTCGTCTTTACATCTTCGATTATGTATAGAATGAAGAAAAATGCGATGTCTTTAACTATTATTACAGTCATTTCAGCAGTTACAGTAACAATCTTGTGTTTCGGAGCAATTAGTAAAGCAAATGCTGACTTTAATATTCAATCATCGTCACCTCAAGATATTAACTTTACTAAAGTAAAGATGGCCCAACAATTTGAACATCAACTTAACCAACACGGTATACCCTATACAAAAAAAACGTATGAAAATGCCAATACCCATATTATTGAAAATGATGTCATTAAAAGTAAAACGGGTAACGCAATGCAAAATGAAAGTATATCGATTATGGCTGATCCTCATATCAAAGGTAATCACGCTACAATTACAAATTTACAAGGTCCACTTTCAATGATGTTTAATGTTCAAATCCATAAAGATTTAAAACTAAAAGGGCAACAAGTAAAGACATTTTATGTAGATAAAAAAGATTTAAATGAAATCATTCCAATGGATGCTTCATTGGGTGGACCAGTACTTAAAATCAGCGCAGACAACTATAATGCTTTAAAAACAAAAAATCAACTTACACATCATTATGGTTTTAATATTAAGCATCATAGCGATCTTTCAAAAGCTGAAACATTAGCTAAAAAAGGAAACCAAAATGTAGTTTTAAAAAGTGAAAACAAAAAAGCAATTGATGAAAGTAATGGCATTCTTATATTTGTCACTTCTTTCTTAGGTCTTGCGTTTTTAGTGGCAGCTGGTTGCATTATTTATATTAAACAAATGGATGAAACTGAAGATGAAATAAATCATTATCGTATTCTGCGACGTATTGGTTTTACGAATACAGATATGATAAAAGGACTAGCTTTAAAGATTATATTCAATTTCGGTTTACCATTAGTTGTTTCTTTACTCCATGCCTTTTTTGCAGCAAACGCATTTATGATCTTAATAGGCAATTATACATTGACACCTATCTTCATTGTCATGGTTATCTATTCACTTGTATATCTGATATTTGCAGTTATTTCGTTCATTCATTCAGAACGCATCATTAAAGACGCCATTTAAATAATAGATTGAAAGGACATGTTAAAATGACTATTAAAGAAATGATTCAACACGCATATGACGATTTATTAAGTTTAAAAGTAAATTGGTTTAATGGTATCATGTTAGCTCTGATAGTATTAGTTGCTAGTAGTATTACAACGCCATTTATTGGTGTGCCGGTAGGCTTACTTGGCGGTGGCTATATTTTGAAAAGATACGAAGAAAACAAACATTAGAATTAAAAAAAGAAGCTCAAAATGAATTGAGCTTCTTTTTTTTATTCAACATTATATGCATCTAAAATTACTTTTAATAATTTTTTAATATAAGCTTCATTAAGGACGTTAGGTTTAATCAATATATTGAAATAAATCGGTGAAAAAATTAAATCAATAAATAAATCTTGGTCCGCTTCGTCAATATATTTAGAAATAATGGTCTTCAATATTTTACGATTGCTATCAAAATAACCTTTCATAAATATGTCACGTGCTTCAGATTGTTGATAACTAATTAATATTTCAATCACAGCACGACCTAAATGAGTTTGATAAATATTCATAACTCTTATTAGAAAATGATACAATTCATCGTACATCGTTTTATAATCATTTTCAAAAACGTGGATTCGACTGACAAACATATCGACAATAATAGATGATTTATCTTTCCAACGTCTATAAATCGTCGCTTTAGAAACACCTGTATTTTCAGAAATTTGATCTATTGTCATATCTCTAAAATAAGTAGTTTCTAATAACTGATCAATTTCTTTAAATATTTTTTCATTGATTGTTGGATCTTTCGGTCTTCCAGCCATCTTTTCTCCTTCTTAAACGTGAAATAAATTCTACAATTTCAAAGATAATTACTGCACTAATAAACCATACAACAAAACCAACCAAAATACTAAGTAACCACTCATGTGTAGAATATAACATTGCCCATGTTGCTAAGATACTACATAATACACCTGTCATACCAAAAACTGCACCTCTACTAACATGTTTGGCAACGACATCTCCATGTTGCATACCAGTAATAAATAAAGAAACAAGAAATACTGCAGGTAATGTTGCAAAAACGCCACCTAATTCTTTCCAAGGTAGCATAACTGAAATAATATAACTTAACATAACAGCTAAACCACCCACGAGAAATTTGATAAAAGTTAATTTCATTAAAAAATCCTCCAAATATTAAGAAATGTGTCGTACCGCAAAAATAGCAATTGAAATGACTAACCAACAAATAAATGCAAACGCTGTACCTTTTTTATAATCTCGTTTATTTATATAAATCGACGTAATAAATACTGTAATGATGCAAGAAATAATACCTATTATAGCTCCTGAACTAAGATGTATCGACATTTGAATCAGCTGTTCTCCTCGATGATCTATGGCTAAAGCAATAATAGCTGCTAGGTAGACTGCCGGCATAGTCGCAATAATGCCACCCATTTTTCCTCCTACTTTCTCAGCCATAATCGATGCAAAGGCAACAGCGATACCTCCAATCACAAAATGAAGTATCGCACTTGAAATTGATATTCCGAACACATGAAACCCTTCTTACCTTAATTATTAAACGATACGTTTCGTTTAATAATATTGTAATTCTATTTTTAAACTATGTAAATATGAAATAAAGAATCCATTATTATAAAATAGGTGACAAAAAAAGAACAGGATACTGAATGCAACATTCATTCTACCTGTTCTTTTAGTCATTAACGTTTATATAGTTTTATTTTAATTTCATAATAATCCTCGTGATCTTTATCACGATGCTCAACATGAATACCCGAGTCTTCAATGGCTTGAATACTCTTACCAACTTCATCACGTGCTTGTGTCAAATCTTTAGAAAATTGGAATGTTTTTGCTTTTACTTTTTCAGGGCCTAATTTTTGTTTCACACGAGCTTCTGTCTGTTTGACATTCAATTTCTGAGCAATAACTTGTTCAATCAATTGTTCTTGATCCGCTTCTTTTAAGGATAATACTGCGCGTGCATGGCGTTCTGTAATTTTACCTTCACGTAATCGTACAATTACTTTTGGTGCTAATTTAAGTAAGCGTAATTTATTAGCTATAAAACTTTGGCTTTTTCCAAGACTTTGCGCTAACTCACTTTGAGTGGTTTGTCCAATTTCAAGTAACTTTTTATACGCTTCGGCTTCTTCTATTGCAGATAAATTTTCACGTTGGATATTCTCAATAAGGGCCACTACAGCAGTTTCTTCATCATTCATATGACGAATAATGACGTCTGCTTTAGATTGATGCAAGGATTGTAATGCTCTAAATCGTCGTTCACCTGCAATAATTTCATACATATTCTCTTCTATAGGTCGAACGACAATGGGTTGTAATAACCCATGTTCTTCTATCGACTCAGCAAGTTCTGTAATTTTACTTGAATCAAACACTTGGCGCGGTTGATAACGGTTAGGTACGATACGCTCTATTTGAATGGATTCCACACTTGAATGACGATTTTCTTCAATATAATCAACGATGTCTTCTTTATTTTTTAAACCAAATAGTTTAGAAAAAGGTTTTTTCATTGTCCATTCACTCCTCTTAAAATCAATTTTAACATGAGTAACCGAAAAATTGATTAATTTTCTAATAAAGGAGCTTTATTAGGTGTACCAGGTTTTCTAGGATATTTTTTAGGTGTTTGACGGCGCTTATCAACTATAATCATTTGTCTTTCACCTGCATCTTCTGGTAAATCAAATGTGTAAGAATCACTAAACTCTCCACCTAAGATGCTTATACCAAATTGTGCTTCTGCTAATTCTTCTTCACCTTTTGCAGACTTTAATGCAATAAACTGCCCGCCTTTTTTAACTAACGGCAAGCATAACTCACTTAGAACAGTAAGTCTTGCCACTGCACGTGCTGTTACCACATCATATGTTTCTCTATTGACACCTTTACCAAATGTTTCTGCTCGATCATGAACAAAACTTACTTGTGTTAATCCAAGTTCAACTGCTAAATGATTTAAAAACTGAATACGTTTATTTAATGAATCGACAATGGTTACTTTCAATTCTGGAAAAACAATTTTTAAAGGAATACTTGGAAATCCAGCACCAGCCCCTACATCACAAAGTGTTAGTGGTTGATTAAAATCATAGTAAAATCCAGCTGTAATAGAATCATAGAAATGTTTCAAGTAAACTTCATGCTCATCAGTAATACTTGTTAAATTCATTTTTTCATTCCATTCAACAAGCAAACGATAATAGGTTTGAAATTGTTGTTGTTGTTGTTCTGTTAATTCAATCCCTTGCTCACTTAACGCTTTTGTTAACCATTCGATGCCACTCATTAATTTTTCACCCTTTGTAATTTACCTTGTTCTAAATATACAAGTAAGATAGAAATATCTGCAGGATTAACACCTGAAATACGTGATGCTTGCGCAATATTTAATGGTTTAACCTCTGCTAATTTTTCTCGTGCTTCAGTGGCTAAACTATCCACTTTACTATAATCTAAGTCTTCTGGAATTTTCTTTTCTTCCATACGTTTAACTTTTTCAACTTGTTGTAATGATTTATTGATGTAACCTTCATATTTCGTTTGAATTTCAACTTGTTCTTCTACCGCTTCTGGTAACTGATGTGTTTCTTCTAATATCTCTAAAATTGTATCATACGTCATTTCAGGACGACGCAATAAATCAATGGCTAAGATACCATCTTTTAAGCGTGAACCACCATGAGCTTCAATCACAGATTGCGTATGTTCATTTGGTTTAATACGGATATTTGATAAACGGTCAATTTCATCTTGAATTTGTTGACGTTTATCATTAAAACGTGCATAACGTTCTTCAGAAATCATGCCTAAGTCATAACCAATATCAGTTAAACGTAAGTCGGCATTATCATGACGTAATAATAAGCGATATTCAGCACGAGAAGTCAATAAACGATAAGGCTCATTCGTTCCTTTTGTTACTAAATCATCAATTAAGACACCAATATAAGCATCTGAACGACTTAGAATTTTTTCGCCTGTACCTAATACGTTACCTGCAGCATTAATACCTGCCATAATGCCTTGGCCTGCTGCTTCTTCATAACCAGATGTACCATTAATTTGCCCTGCAGTGTATAAGTTTTTAATCATTTTAGTTTCTAATGTTGGCCATAATTGTGTTGGCACAATCGCATCATATTCAATCGCGTAACCTGCACGCATCATATCTGCTTTTTCAAGACCTGGAATAGTAGCCAACATTTGACGTTGAACATGTTCAGGAAGACTGGTTGATAAGCCTTGCACATAAACTTCATTCGTATTACGTCCTTCTGGTTCTAAGAAAAGTTGATGACGTGGTTTGTCGTTAAAACGTACAAATTTATCTTCAATAGATGGACAATAACGTGGACCTGTACCTTTAATCATACCTGAATACATGGCTGATAAATGTAAATTATCATCAATAACTTTATGTGTACGATCATTTGTATACGTGAGCCAACAAGGTAGTTGGTCTAAAATGTATTCGGTAGTTTCAAAACTAAACGCACGACCAACGTCATCGCCAGGTTGAATCTCAGTTTTAGAATAGTCGATGGTTTTAGAATTCACACGTGGCGGTGTACCTGTTTTAAAACGCACAACTTCAAACCCAAGTTCTCTTAAGTTATCAGCTAATGAAATAGATGGAAGTTGATGGTTTGGACCACTTGAATATTTCATTTTACCTAAAATGATTTCTCCACGTAAAAATGTACCTGTCGTGATAACTACAGCTTTCGCATGATACTCTGTACCTATATTCGTACGTACACCTTTAACTTCATCATTTTCAATCAATAATTCGTCTACCATGCCTTGCATGATATCTAAGTTATCTTCATCTTCAATGACACGTTTCATTTCTTGTTGATAAAGCACTTTATCAGCTTGAGCACGTAATGCACGAACTGCTGGACCTTTACCAGTATTAAGCATACGCATTTGAATGTGTGTTTTATCAATGGCTTTAGCCATTTGGCCACCTAATGCGTCGATTTCACGTACTACTATTCCTTTTGCTGGGCCACCGACTGATGGGTTACATGGCATAAAGGCGATATTATCTAAGTTAATGGTTAACATTAACGTTTTAGCACCACGTCTTGCTGAAGCTAATCCCGCTTCAATTCCAGCGTGACCGGCACCAATAACAATTACGTCATATTCTTGAACCATTGAATTGACCTCCCTATTTTTTCCTTAATTATTATTATTCATTTTAGACTACTGACCGTCTTAATTTTTATTATTTACCTAAACAGAATTGACTAAATAGCTGATTAATTAATTCATCACTTGCTGATTCTCCAATAATTTCTCCTAATATTTCCCATGTACGAGTTAAATCAATTTGAACCATATCCATAGGAATACCAGCTTCAGCTGCATCAATGGCATCTTGAATTGTTTGTCTTGCTTGTTTTAAAAGTGAGATATGTCTAGAGTTTGAAACATAAGTCATATCTTGATTTTGTACTTCTCCACCAAAGAATAAATCTCTGATTTGTAATTCTAATTCGTCGATACCTTCTTGTTTTAACATTGATGTTTGAATAAGTGATGTGTCCCCTATCATAGTTTTAACTTCTTCAATATCTAATCGACGTTCTAAATCTGTTTTATTAACGATAACAATAGCATCTTCATTTTTTATGACTTCATATAATGTACGATCTTCTTCAGTTAAAGGCTCGTTATTATTTAATACAAAAAGAATTAAATCCGCTTCACTTAATGCTTTACGTGAGCGCTCTACGCCTATTTTTTCTACAATATCTTCAGTATCACGAATACCTGCTGTATCAACAAGTCTTAATGGGACACCACGTACATTAACGTATTCTTCTAATACATCTCGAGTTGTTCCAGCTACTTCAGTGACAATGGCTTTATTATCTTGAATAAGATTATTTAGCATTGAAGATTTACCTACATTCGGTTTACCGACAATCACTGTAGATAATCCTTCTCTCATAATCTTACCTTGAGTTCCCGTTTCTAATAATTGATCAATTTCATTTTTAATTTTTTTAGACTGCGCAAGTAAAAATTCCGTTGTTGCATCTTCAACATCATCATATTCTGGATAATCAATGTTCACTTCAACTTGGGCAAGAATTTCCAATATCGATTGACGTTGTCGTTTAATTAAATCACTCAAACGACCTTCAATTTGATTCATTGCAACTTTAGAGGCTCTATCCGTTTTAGAACGAATGAAGTCCATGACTGCTTCTGCTTGAGATAAGTCAATTCGACCATTTAAAAACGCACGCTTAGTATATTCGCCGGGTTCCGCCATTCTAGCGCCATGTGTCATGGTAAGTTCTAGTATGCGATTAATTGTCAAAATACCCCCATGACAATTAATTTCAATAATATCTTCACGTGTAAAGGTTTTTGGTGCACGTAAAACTGAAATCATCACTTCTTCTACAACTTCATCTGTCTCAGGATCTATAATATGGCCGTAATTAATAGTGTGTGATGGAACATCTTTTAATTTTTTCTTTCCTTTATATAACTTATCGCCTATTTCAACCGCTTCTGGACCAGACAACCGTACAATACCAATTGCACCTTCTCCCATTGGAGTTGAAATACTTGTAATTGTATCAAAATCCATTATCCATTCTCGCCTCCCTAGTTAAGTAAAATTTCAATATAATATTGTAATAAGTTTCTAATTAAATTGCGAATATATTGTTTTATAACCTACTGGTTAGTATTCGGTTTGTCTAACATTAGACTTCCGTTAGTCTAACTTTACTTAATTCTCTTATTAAATACCTTTGCTATTTTCAATACATGTTCTAAACTGCCTTGAATCTCTAAAGTTGACATATTTTTAGCAGGTTGTCTCGCTATTACAATAATATCTTTTGAAATCATATCTTGCTTATGCACTTTAAAATTTTCTCTAATGGCACGCTTAATACGATTTCGAGTTACAGCATTTCCGATTTTCTTAGAAACGCTAATGCCTAAGCGAAAATGTTCATACTCATTGTTTAATGTATACACAACAAATTGTCTATTGGCTACAGATTTTCCCTTTTTATAAATTTTTTGGAACTCACTATTCCTTTTTATACGATAAGCTTTCTCCACGCTTAAATCACTCGCTTACATTGTTCTTTATGTTACATTCATCTATTAAAATGTGTGGGTTTAAAACGAAAAAAAAGACCACTGAGAAGTCAGTGATCTTATGCTGATAAAACTTTACGGCCTTTACGACGACGACGCGCTAAAACTTTACGGCCATTTTTAGTGCTCATACGTTTTCTGAAACCATGAACTTTACTATGTTTACGTTTATTTGGTTGATAAGTACGTTTTACCATGCAAAACACCTCCATCTACATATTATATCTCGTTCACTAAATCTACTTCTAATGAACCTGACTATTTTAATAGATAAATGATAATTGTTAATATCAAATAATTTTGATTTAATTCGATTTTATCTAGTCATAATTCAAGCAACTACTACAATATAACAAATTACCATTTATAAAGCAAGCAGCTTTTGAAATCAATTAATGAATTTCAAGACGCTCTTTTAGTTATATCACTTTTATTTTTTTAATATTTATACATTTCATTGATTTAGTAGTTTCTCAATTTTATACATATTTAATACACGTTTATAAATTATTTCCCAAACCTGTTATAGTACATTAAATTATGGTATCATTTTTTATCCACTTATTCACATATAGTATTTAATTTTTTGTGGATAATCAATAATATATTCACAGATTTATACCAAATCTACAAACATATTCACAGCCATTTGACATCTATTGCAGTTAAAAAGTATAATTATGTGGATAAGTCGTCTGAATCATTTATCTTATAGGATTTTTTTATAAATTCTATACGTGTTTTTACTGTGTATAAATCATAGCATATATAAAGTTATCCACCGAATGTGATTAACTTGTGGATAATTATTAACATGCTGTGATTATTTTTATCCACGCTTATAAAAACTGTGTATAAGTCTTAAATTTATAGAAAGATGGAGTTTATATATGTCGGAACAAGAAATTTGGAAAAAGGTATTAGAAGTAGCTGAGTCAGAGATTTCGAAAACAACGTTTAATACGTTTTTAAAAGACACTGAACTTAAAGAAATTCGCGACAATGTTGCTTACATCTTTGTTATTCATGAGTTTTATGCTGATTGGTTAAACTCAAATTATAAAGATGTAATTCAAACAATTATGAAAGACATCATTGGTTATGAAGTTGATCCAAAATTTTACACTGCTGAACAACTCGCTGAACTTGATGAAACGAGTCGTAAACAATCAAATACTGTAAACAAAACGTCTGCCATTGATGATAGCCATGATGATATCGATCAATTTAATACGCATAATACGTTTGATACATTTGTGATTGGTCCTGGCAACCGCTTCCCACATGCAGCAAGCTTAGCTGTAGCTGAAGCACCTGCACAAGCTTATAATCCATTATTTATCTATGGAGGCGTAGGATTAGGGAAAACGCATTTAATGCATGCCATTGGTCATCACGTACTAAGTAATAAACCGAATGCCAAAGTGCTTTATACTTCAAGCGAAAAGTTTACAAATGATTTTATTAAATCCATTCGTAACAATGAACCTGAAGCATTTAGAGAAAAATATAGAAATATCGATGTATTATTAATTGATGATATTCAATTCATTCAAAATAAAGAACAAACACAAGAAGAATTTTTCCACACATTTAATGAATTACATCAAAATAAAAAACAAATTGTTATTTCAAGTGATCGTCCACCTAAAGAAATAGCAAAACTTGAAGATCGCTTACGTTCTCGATTTGAATGGGGTCTCATTGTTGATATCACGCCACCAGATTATGAAACACGTATGGCCATCTTGCAGAAAAAAATCGAAGAAGAGAACTTAGAAATTCCAGCAGAAGCATTGAATTATATTGCAAATCAAATTCAATCAAATATTCGTGAACTTGAAGGAGCTTTAACGCGTTTACTTGCTTATTCAAAATTACAAGGTAAACCGATTACAACAGAACTTGCTGCTGAAGCATTAAAAGATATTATTCAAGTTCCCAAATCTAAAAAAATCTCGATTCAAGATATTCAAAAAGTAGTTGGACATTATTACAATGTACGCATCGAAGATTTTAGCGCTAAGAAAAGAACAAAGTCGATTGCATATCCACGACAAATTGCAATGTATCTATCTAGAGAATTAACTGATTTTTCATTACCAAAAATTGGTGAGGAATTTGGAGGACGCGATCATACTACAGTTATTCACGCACACGAAAAAATTTCGAATGATATTAAGGCGGATCCAATTTTCAAACAAGAAGTCGAAGATTTAGAAAAAGAAATACGTAAACAGTAATAGGAAATATGAATCTGTTATATAACAGCATTGCTAAAATATGACATTCAATATCAAAGATGACTGTGCTTCTAAATAATTTTATAAATATAGCAAGAATCTAGAAAAGGTTAAATTGTGGATAATGTGAAAAAGTAATACACATCATTAACAACTTATCCACATGTGCATAACTTTGATATAAAAGGTGTTTCATGAGATATCCACTAATCCACAAGCCCTACTACTATTACTATGATTTTAAAACCTATATAATTTAAGTATAAACGACTGGAAGGAGTTTAAATTAATAATGGAATTTACAATAAAAAGAGATTACTTTATCACACAATTGAATGATACATTAAAGGCAATCTCACCAAGAACAACTTTACCAATTTTAACAGGTATCAAAATTGATGCTAAAGATAATAACGTTATCTTAACTGGTTCTGACTCAGAAATTTCAATTGAAATCACGATTCCTAAACAAGTAGATGGAGAAGATATTGTTGATATTACTGAAACTGGATCAGTGGTTCTTCCTGGTCGTTTCTTTGTTGACATCATTAAAAAATTACCAGGCAAAGATGTTAAATTATCAACAAATGAACAGTTTCAAACCCTTATCACATCAGGACATTCAGAATTTAATTTAAGTGGTTTAGATCCTGAACAATATCCATTATTACCGCAAGTATCACGTGATGATGCAATTCAATTATCTGTAAAAGTACTTAAAAACATTATTGCGCAAACAAACTTTGCAGTGTCCACCTCAGAAACACGCCCAGTTTTAACTGGTGTGAACTGGCTTATACAAGATAATGAATTAATATGCACTGCTACGGATTCACACCGCTTGGCTGTAAGAAAATTAAAGCTTGAAGATGAATCGGAAAACAAAAATGTTATTATTCCAGGTAAAGCATTATCTGAATTAAATAAAATTATGAGTGATAATGATGAAGACATCGATATCTTCTTTGCATCTAATCAAGTATTGTTCAAGGTCGGTAACGTAAACTTTATTTCACGTTTATTAGAAGGTCATTATCCTGATACAACACGTCTTTTCCCTGAAAACTATGAAATCAAATTAGGATTAGATAACGGAGAATTCTATCATGCGATAGATCGTGCGTCATTACTTGCACGTGAAGGCGGAAATAACGTAATTAAATTAAGTACTGGAAATGAGGTTGTAGAATTATCATCTACATCACCAGAAATCGGTACAGTAAAAGAAGAAGTTACAGCAACTGATGTTGAAGGTGGCAATTTGAAAATTTCATTCAACTCAAAATATATGATGGACGCATTAAAAGCAATTGATAATGATGAAGTTGAAGTAGAATTCTTTGGTACGATGAAACCATTTATCTTAAAACCAAAAGCAGATGATTCAGTCACTCAACTCATTTTACCAATCAGAACATACTAGTCATTAAAGATTAATTAAAAAGTTAAAGTAGAACAGAGTTCTTATTGAATTACTGTTCTACTTTTTTATTGATTAAAACAGTAATTTTAAACTATCTCAGAGGTTCATAGTGAAGCTAAATTTAGTAAAACGTGGTTTTTAATCTACAACTCATTATATTCGCTGAAATAGGCCTTAAAATTAAAAATTGAGATATTGTCTCTGATTATTTTTGTCATAATTTCAAAAAATCATCTATTTTTTACATAACAATTTAAAATAACAAAAACTTATTTAAAAGTAAACGGTTTCACACTTCATTTTAAATGAAATTTATTCCTAAAAAAGGTATAATATAGTAATGATATATAAAGAAATGGAGTGATTATTTTGGTTCAAGAAGTAATAGTTGAAGGCGAGATTACGTTAGGTCAATTTCTTAAAACAGAAGGTATCATCGAATCAGGTGGACAAGCAAAATGGTTCTTACAAGATTACGATGTTTTATTAAATGGCGAACGTGAAACACGTCGTGGAAAAAAGCTAGCTGACCAAGATCGTATCGACTTCCCTGATATTCCAGATATCGATTCATTTATTATTATTCATCAAGGTGAGCAATGAAGCTTAAAACACTCCAATTAGAAAACTATCGTAACTATGAAGCGGTTACGTTAAATTGTCATCCTGAAGTGAATATTCTTATTGGAGAAAATGCACAGGGAAAGACAAATTTACTTGAATCAATTTACGTCCTTGCTTTAGCTAAAAGTCACCGAACCTCCAATGACAAGGAACTTATACGGTTTAACTCTGAGTATGCTAAAATAGAGGGTGAGCTAAGTTATAGACACGGAACCATGCCATTAACGATGTATATAACTAAAAAAGGTAAACAAGTTAAAGTGAACCACTTGGAACAAAGTCGACTAACACAGTATGTTGGACATCTAAATGTGGTTCTTTTTGCACCTGAAGACTTAAATATTGTTAAAGGTTCTCCTCAAATTAGAAGACGATTTATAGATATGGAATTAGGGCAAATTTCTGCAGTATATCTCAACGATTTAGCTCAATATCAACGTATTCTCAAACAAAAAAATAATTATCTTAAGCAGTTACAACTTGGTCAAAAAACAGATAAAACGATGCTAGAGGTTTTAAATCAACAATTTGCACAATATGCGCTTAATGTCACTTTAAGACGTGAGCAATTTATTGAAGAATTAGAGGCTTTAGCACAGCCTATCCACGCTGGTATTACGAACCAACGTGAAACATTATCTCTAAAATATTTACCAAGTATTAAACTTAGCGATACAAGTAAAAATAAGAGTGAATTATTAGATGAAGTCATCACGTTACTGAATGAATATCAACAACGTGAAATGGATAGAGCAGTATGTTTATACGGTCCACATAGAGATGACTTAGGATTTAATGTGAATGACATGGATGCTCAAACCTATGGATCTCAAGGTCAACAAAGAACAACCGCTTTATCAATTAAACTAGCAGAAATAGAATTAATGAACATTGAAGTCGGAGAATATCCGATTTTATTATTAGATGATGTCTTAAGTGAACTTGATGATTCTCGTCAGACGCATTTACTCAGTACAATTCAACATAAAGTACAAACCTTCGTAACAACTACATCGGTAGACGGTATTGATCATGAAATCATGAATAATGCGAAACTTTACCGAATTAATCAAGGTGAAATTATTAAGTAATAGAAAGTGATGGTGAATACATTGTCAGATGTAAACAACACAGATAATTATGGTGCTGGACAAATACAGGTATTAGAAGGACTTGAAGCGGTACGTAAACGCCCTGGTATGTATATTGGCTCAACTTCAGAAAGAGGTTTGCATCATTTGGTATGGGAAATCGTTGATAATAGTATTGACGAAGCGCTAGCTGGATATGCTAATCAAATTGAAGTAGTGATTGAGAATGATAACTGGATTAAAGTGACTGACAATGGTCGTGGTATTCCTGTCGATATTCAAGAAAAAATGGGACGTCCCGCAGTAGAAGTTATTCTTACTGTACTTCATGCCGGAGGTAAATTCGGTGGTGGCGGATACAAAGTATCTGGTGGACTACATGGTGTAGGTTCATCTGTAGTAAATGCGTTATCACAAGATTTAGAAGTGTATGTACACCGTAATGAAACAATTTATCATCAAGCATACAAAAAAGGCGTGCCTCAATTTGATCTTAAAGAAATAGGTAGTACGGATAAAACAGGTACAGTGATTCGCTTTAAAGCAGATAGTGAAATCTTTTCAGAAACAACCGTTTATAATTATGAAACACTTCAAAAACGTATTAGAGAATTAGCATTCTTAAATAAAGGTATTTCAATTACACTAAGAGACGAACGTGAAGATGAAGAACAACGTGAAGACACGTATCATTATGAAGGTGGTATTAAATCTTACGTTGAATTACTGAACGAAAATAAAGAACCTATTCATGACGAACCTATTTATATTCATCAGTCAAAAGATGATATCGAAGTAGAAATTGCAATACAATACAATAGCGGTTATGCTACAAACTTATTATCCTATGCGAATAATATCCACACATATGAAGGTGGTACACATGAAGATGGCTTTAAACGTGCACTTACACGTGTCTTAAACAGTTATGGGACTCAAAGTAAGATTATTAAAGATGATAAAGAACGTCTTTCAGGTGAAGATACACGTGAAGGTTTAACAGCAGTTGTCTCTATAAAACATGGTAATCCACAATTCGAAGGTCAAACGAAGACGAAATTAGGTAACTCTGAAGTACGTCAAATCGTTGATCGATTATTTTCAGAACACTTTGAACGCTTTTTATATGAGAATCCAAATGTTGCAAGAATCATTGTTGAAAAAGGAATCATGGCGTCAAGAGCACGTGTAGCAGCTAAAAAAGCGCGTGAAGTGACACGTCGTAAATCAGCATTAGAAATTTCAAGTTTACCTGGTAAACTGGCAGACTGTTCAAGTAAAAATCCTGATGAAAGTGAAATTTTCTTAGTTGAGGGTGACTCTGCCGGGGGGTCTACAAAAGAAGGTCGTGACTCAAAAACACAAGCGATTTTACCGTTGAGAGGTAAAATATTAAATGTGGAAAAAGCACGTTTAGATCGTATTTTAAATAACAATGAAATCCGTCAAATGATTACAGCATTTGGTACAGGCATAGGTGGCGAATTTGATATTTCTAAAGCCCGTTATCATAAGATTGTTATCATGACAGATGCTGATGTAGATGGTGCGCATATTCGTACATTATTACTTACATTCTTCTACAGATTTATGCGTCCATTAATTGAGGCTGGGTATGTATACATCGCTCAACCACCATTGTATAAGCTAACACAAGGTAAACAAAAATATTACGTCTTTAACGATCGTGAATTGGATAAATTAAAAGCTGAACTAAATCCTACTCCAAAATGGCAAATTTCTCGTTACAAAGGTTTAGGTGAAATGAATGCCGATCAATTATGGGAAACAACAATGAATCCTGAAAATCGTATGATGTTACAAGTAAAACTTGAAGATGCAGTAGAAGCGGATCAAACATTTGAAATGTTAATGGGTGACGTTGTTGAAAATCGTAGACAATTTATCGAAGATAATGCAGTTTATGCTAATTTAGATTTCTAATTTAACTTAATGTGAACTGACTATAAAAGGAGGATATCTTGATGGCTGATTCTCTACCACAATCAAGAATTAATGAAAGAAATATAACCAACGAAATGCGCGAATCATTTTTAGACTATGCGATGAGCGTTATCGTTTCACGTGCATTACCAGATGTACGTGATGGTTTAAAACCTGTACATCGTCGTATTTTATATGGTCTAAATGAACAAGGAATGACTCCAGACAAACCTTATAAAAAATCAGCACGTATTGTTGGGGACGTTATGGGGAAATATCATCCACACGGCGACTCTTCAATTTATGATGCTATGGTAAGAATGGCACAAACCTTTAGCTATCGTTATCCTCTTGTTGATGGTCAAGGTAACTTTGGTTCAATGGATGGTGACGGTGCTGCGGCAATGCGTTATACCGAAGCAAAAATGACCAAAATCACATTAGAACTGTTACGTGATATCAATAAAGATACTATTGATTTCTTAGATAACTATGATGGTACAGAAAGAGAGCCCGAAGTCTTACCTTCTCGTTTCCCTAACCTTTTAGTGAATGGTGCTTCAGGTATTGCGGTTGGTATGGCTACAAATATTCCACCACACAATTTAACAGAAGTCATTGACGGAGTCTTACGTTTAAGTCAAAATCCTGATATCACAATCTCAGAATTGATGGAAGATATTCAAGGTCCTGATTTTCCAACTTCTGGCTTAATTTTAGGTAAAAGTGGCATTAGACGTGCCTATGAAACTGGTCGTGGATCAATTCAAATGCGTGCACGTGCATCAATAGAAGAACGTGGCGGTGGTCGTCAGCGTATTGTTGTGACTGAAATTCCATATCAAGTGAATAAAGCAAGAATGATTGAGAAAATTGCAGAATTAGCGCGTGAGAAAAGAATTGAAGGTATCACAGATCTTCGTGACGAAACAAGTTTACGTACAGGGGTAAGAGTTGTTATTGATGTACGTAAAGATGCCAATGCAAATGTTATTTTAAATAATTTATATAAACATACACCATTACAAACATCATTTGGTGTAAATATGATTGCCCTTGTGAATGGTCGACCTAAATTAATTAACTTAAAAGAAGCGCTTGTTGAATATTTAGAACATCAAAAAACAGTTGTACGTCGTCGTACAGAATACAATTTGAAAAAAGCGAAAGATCGTGCACATATCTTAGAAGGTTTAAGAATTGCGCTGGATCATATTGATGAAATTATTTCTATTATTCGTGAGTCTGACACAGATAAAGTGGCGATGGAAACATTGCAAGAACGTTTTAAATTGTCTGAACGTCAAGCTCAAGCCATTTTAGATATGCGTTTACGTCGTTTAACTGGGTTAGAGCGCGATAAAATTGAAAATGAGTATAATGAATTATTAAGTTATATTGCAGAATTAGAAGAGATTTTAGCAAATGAAGATGTATTACTTCAACTTGTTCGTGATGAGCTTACAGAAATTAAAGAACGTTTCGGTGACGAACGTCGTACTGAAATTCAATTGGGTGGTTTAGATCACTTAGAAGATGAAGACTTAATCCCTGAAGAACAAATTGTCATCACTTTAAGTCATAACAACTATATTAAACGTTTACCTGTATCTACATATCGTTCACAAAACAGAGGTGGACGAGGTGTACAAGGTATGAATACCTTAGAAGAAGACTTTGTCAGTCAACTTGTAACATTAAGTACACATGATAATGTTTTATTCTTTACGAATAAAGGCCGTGTTTATAAGTTGAAAGGATACGAAGTACCTGAATTATCTCGTCAATCTAAAGGTATTCCAGTCATTAATGCGATTGAGCTTGAAAATGATGAAGTGATTAGTACGATGATTGCCGTAAGAGATTTAGAAGATGAGAACAGTTTCTTAGTCTTTGCTACTAAAAAAGGTATTGTTAAACGTTCTGCATTAAGTAACTTCTCTCATATTAATAAGAATGGTAAAATTGCGATTGGCTTTAAAGAAGATGATGAATTAATCGCAGTTCGTCTTACTGATGGTAAACAAGATATTTTACTTGGTACAGCACATGCCTCATTAATTCGATTCCCTGAAAATAGTTTACGCCCACTAGGTCGTACAGCTTCAGGTGTGAGAGGTATTTCTCTAAGAGAAAATGACGTAGTCGTAGGTTTAGACGTAGCCTATGCTGAAAGTGAAGATGAAGTTCTAGTCGTTACTGAAAAAGGTTATGGTAAACGAACACCTGTAAGTGAATATCGTTTATCTAATCGTGGTGGTAAAGGTATAAAAACGGCTAAAATTACAGAACGTAATGGTAATGTGGTATGTATTACAACGGTAAGTGGTCAAGAAGATTTAATGATTGTAACGGATGGTGGCATTATTATTCGTCTACAAGTTGAAGATATTTCTCAAAATGGCCGTGCCACACAAGGTGTGCGATTAATGAAATTAGGCGATAATCAAGCCGTATCAACCGTTGCGAAAGTCATTGATAAAACTGAAGATGAAGCTGCGACTGAAGCGGCACAACAAACAGAAAATGCGAGTGCTCAAACTACAGAAAGCGCAAATGAACAAGTGATAGATGATACGACACCTGGTAACGCTTTGCATACTGAATCTGATGAAGATGATGAACGCATCGAAGTAAGACAAGATTTCATGGATCGTGTAAATGAAGATATTGAGAATGATTCAGATCAGAATTAAATATAAAAATAAGACTTCCCACATATAGGGAAGTCTTATTTTTATTATTTATCGTTCTAATTCTTTCATTACATAAGGAATTTGATTAATTAATTTTGAAGGGGGCACAACGTACATTTTTTCAGAAAGTTTTTCACCAATATAACTGTGAATATAAGTTGCGCTCGTAACGGCATCTTGTAAGCTATCAAATTGACCTACAAAACTTGTAATCATACCAGCTAATGTATCACCCATACCACCTGTAGCCATTGCAGGTGTGCCAATTGGTAATTTGTATTCTTTATCTTTAAAGAAGATTTCTGTACCGTGTTTTTTTAGTACTACAGTAGCACCTAATTTATCCACAGCTTCTCTATTTCTTTCATACGTTTGTTCTTCAATAGGAATACCACTTAGACGTTCCCATTCTTTTTGATGTGGTGTAAAGATAACACGACATGTAGGAATATCAGGTTTAAGTTTACAAAATATTGTAATTGCATCACCATCTACAATTAAGTTTTGGTGGGGTTGAATATTTTGTAGTAAGAAAGTAATCGCATTATTTCCTTTAAAATCAACGCCAAGACCTGGTCCAATTAAAATACTATCTGTATTCTCAATCATTTTTGTTAACATTTTAGTATCATTAATATCTATTACCATTGCTTCAGGACAACGTGAATGAATGGCTGCATGATTAGTAGGATGTGTGGCTACAGTAATTAAACCACTTCCACTAAAAAGACATGCACGGGCAGCTAACATGATTGCTCCGCCTAAATTTGCACTACCACCAATTAAAAGAATTTTTCCATAATCACCTTTATGCGTTTCGTCATTACGTTTAGGAATTGTCACATTAGTTAATGTTTCCATATGATGAATCCTCCCTATTTAGATTCGAAAGTCATAACTTCTATATATTAAATTAATGAAATGATGAGTTATTAAGACAAGCGAAAATATCATGTGCATTTTAAATACAATAGAAAATATTATACCTGCTTAAGCGTTTCGTCAACACTATTTTAAATAAATTTATAAATGCTAAAATTGACAGAATTTTAACGTATGTAGTTTGTTATATTTGGTTGAGGTAACTGCTTGAAAATTATATATGACTTTGCTATATTAAAATTAACTTAATAAAGTATTGTTCGTAGGCTAAGTAACATAAGGGTATTAATTTCAGAGAGCTTGTGGTTAGTGTAAACAAGTAATTAATTTTTATGCGAATCTACCTACTTATATTGAACAATCGGTTTTAACCGTTATCGATAGTGGAGTGCAATTTAGTTTATTTAATTAAATTGTTAAATAGGGTGGCAACGCGTAGACCACGTCCCTTGTATGGGGACGTGGTCTTTTTTTATTTTAAATCGCTATGGTCACTCAATATAAATTTTTTGGAAGGATGAATATTATATGTTAGACATCAAGCAATTCAGAGACGAAACGGACAAAGTTAAGAGCAAAATTGAATTACGAGGAGATGATTCAAAGGTTGTTGATGAAGTATTAGAATTAGATAATCAACGTCGTGATTTAATTGGTAAAACAGAAGAAATGAAAGCACGTCGTAACAAAGTAAGTGATCAAATCGCTGAAAAAAAACGTAATAAAGAAGATGCAGATGACGTCATTAAAGAAATGCGTGAATTAGGCGATGAAATTAAAGAAAATGATGCAAAATTAAATGAAGTAGATAACAAAATTCGTGATATCTTAATTCGTATTCCAAACTTAATTGCAGATGACGTACCACAAGGTGCTGACGACACTGAAAATGTTGAATTAAAAAAATGGGGTACGCCTCGTGAATTTGATTTTGAACCAAAAGCGCACTGGGATTTAGTAGAAGAATTAAAAATGGCTGATTTCGAACGTGCTGCAAAAGTATCAGGTGCGCGCTTCGTTTATTTAACTAAAGATGGTGCTTTATTAGAACGTGCATTAATGAACTATATGTTAACAAAACATACAACACAACATGGTTATACAGAAATGATGACACCTCAATTGGTAAATGCAGATACAATGTTTGGTACAGGCCAATTACCTAAATTTGAAGAAGATTTATTCAAAGTTGAAAAAGAAGGCTTATATACAATTCCAACTGCAGAAGTGCCATTAACAAACTTCTATAGAAATGAAATTATCCAACCTGGCGTGTTACCAGAAAAATTCACTGGTCAAACTGCATGTTTCCGTAGTGAAGCGGGATCAGCTGGTAGAGATACAAGAGGTTTAATTCGTTTACATCAATTCGATAAAGTTGAAATGGTGCGTTTTGAAAAACCTGAAGATTCTTGGGATGCATTAGAAGATATGACTCAAAATGCCGAAGCAATTTTAGAAGAATTAAAATTACCATATCGTCGCGTGATCTTATGTACTGGAGATATTGGTTTCAGCGCAAGTAAAACATATGACTTAGAAGTATGGTTACCAAGTTACAATGACTACAAAGAAATTAGTTCTTGCTCAAACTGTACTGATTTCCAAGCTCGTCGTGCTAACATTCGTTTCAAACGTGATGCTTCTTCTAAACCAGAATTAGTACACACATTAAATGGTAGTGGACTTGCAGTAGGTCGTACATTTGCAGCTATCGTAGAAAACTACCAAAACGAAGATGGTTCAATTACAATTCCAGAAGCACTTGTACCATTTATGGGCGGCAAAACAGAAATTCGTCCAGTCAACTAATCATTCAATAGAATTCAACTCATAAAGTGATAGAGTGACATAGTCCTCTATCGCTTTATTTATTTTTATATTAAATAAGACTGCTTTGATAAAGGTAGCTTTTAAAAATATCGAAAATTTCTGATATTTTTAAAACATTGAATTATCAATATTTCTAAACGCCCTTCTCTCTAACCTCACTCAAACGGACGTCTAAAGATATTGAAGCGTCTATTAGATTATATTAGACTGAATTTAATTAAAATATATAGTCAATTTGAAAATACATATATAAAGAGGGAGCTAACATGACGTCACATGTAACATTTCAACAAGGAGTCAAAGAATGTATTCCAACACTACTAGGATACATCGGTATAGGACTATCATTTGGCATTGTGGCAGCTTCTCAGGATTTTAGTGTTCTAGAAATTCTTCTGTTATGTTTATTGGTTTATGCAGGCGCAGCACAATTTATTATTTGTGCTTTAGTTATTACTGGTACACCTATATCAGCAATCGTGTTAACAACGTTAATTGTGAATTCCCGCTTCTTTTTATTGTCTATGACATTATCACCTAATTATAAAGATTATGGTATATGGAATCGTTTAGCTTTGTCTTCTCTTCTTACTGACGAGACCTTTGGGGTTGCTATAACGCCACACTTAAAAGGGGAAACAATTAATGACCGATGGTTACATGGATTAAATATTACTGCTTATTCATTTTGGGCAATCGCTTGTGTGTTAGGAGCAGTCTTTGGGAAATACATCTCTCATCCTGAAATGTTAGGATTAGACTTTGCGATTACAGCTATGTTTATTTTCTTGGCTATGGCTCAATTTGAAACGATTACACGTTCCAAAATAAGTATATATATCGTATTAATTGCGTTCGTTATTGTAATGATGTTCATTTTAAGTTGGTTGATGCCCTCTTATGTGGCCATTCTTGTTACATCAATTTGTGCTGCAACACTTGGGGTGGTGATGGATCGATGACGATAACTGGACATATGCTTTTACTCATCGTTTTATGTGGATTAGTGACATTAATTGTACGTGTCGTACCTTTTTTAATGATTTCACGTATTCAACTGTCAGAAACAGTCATCAAATGGCTGTCGTTTATTCCAATTTCATTATTCACTGCGTTAGTTATTGATAGTTTTATCGTTCAACATAAAGGCATGCAGGGCTTTGAATTAAATATTCCATTCATTGTAGCAACCATTCCTACAGTCATTATCGCAATTGTGACGCGTAGTCTAACCATCACTATTATTGTAGGTATTATATTCATTGCAGGTATACGATGGTTCTTTTAACCCATTTATTTACTGCGCATTGAAGTTAACTAGACAATTGTATTAAAATAAATTTAAATTAAACAATGCAATCAATATATAGATACTCTTATTTTGAGAAGTAGAGGGAATTGGCCCTATGAAGCTTCAGCAACCGACAAATCATTGTACGGTGCTACAACCAACGAGATACTCGAATGATAAGTACTAAAGTATTATCGCTTCACACTTTTAAAATTAAGAGTAGAAGCGATTTTTTTATTCTAAGGAGGCATAGCATGACAAATTATACAGTAGATACATTACATTTAGGTGCTTTTACAACAGAATCAGGTGAAACAATTGAGAATCTAAAATTGCGTTATGAGCACGTAGGTTATTCGGGACAACCGCTTGTTGTGGTTTGTCATGCTCTGACTGGTAATCATTTAACTTATGGTACAGATGAACATCCTGGATGGTGGCGTGAAATCATTGATGGTGGTTATATGCCAATCTATGATTATCAGTTTCTTACTTTTAATGTTATTGGAAGTCCTTTTGGTTCAAGCTCCCCATTAAACGATGCTCATTTTCCTAAAACAATAACATTAAGAGATATAGTTAAGGCAATTGAATTGGGAATAAAGGCCCTTGGATTTACTAAAATCGATATTTTAATTGGTGGCAGTTTAGGTGGCATGCAAGTGATGGAATTATTATATAATCATCAATTCGAAGTAGATAAGGCAGTCATCTTAGCAGCTACAGATAAAACCTCTTCATACAGTCGTGCTTTCAATGAAATTGCACGTGAAGCGATTCATATTGGAGGTAAAGAGGGACTTAGTATTGCAAGACAACTTGGATTCTTAACATATCGTTCTTCAAAAAGTTATGACGCGCGTTTCACACCAGATGAAGTAGTCAATTATCAACGTTATCAAGGCAATAAGTTTAAAGAATCCTACGATTTATCGTGTTACTTAACGATGTTGAATGTCTTAGATAGTCATCATCTTGATCGTCAGCGCGATGATGTGGATGAGGTCTTCCAATCTTTAAATACAAAAGTACTAACTATGGGCTTTACAGATGACTTGTTATATCCAGATGATCAAGTTAGAGCAGTAGGAGAACGTTTTAAATATCATCGTCACTTTTTTGTTCCAGACAACGTAGGCCATGATGGTTTTTTACTTAATTTTAATGACTGGGCACCTAACTTGTATCACTTTTTAAAAGTTTCGAAATTCAAACGAAAATAATAGATAAGAGAACAGTTAACACATTTGTTTAATTTGAATATAGAGGTTAAAATAGACGTTATAGTCAAAAAAGTATAGGAGTGGCGAATGTGTTTTCAAAAGTACATCCTAAAGCAATAATTATAGGAACTATCGTGCTTGTAGCAGTTGCTTTAGTTACGTATGTATTGCCAATAATTGGTCTGATTCTATGTTTATTCGCTACCATTCCAGGGATTATCATGTGGCATAAATCAATTGCTACATTTGGAATTGGAGCTTTACTCACTGTAGTCATCACGACCTTATTAGGGAATACCTTTGTATTAAGTGCCATGATTCTAGTTTTATTACTAAGTTTTGTAATTGGCCAATTATTAAAAGAACGTACATCTAAAGAACGCATCTTATATATTACAACAATGTATATAAGTATTGTGACGTTAATTGCATTTATGTTATTACAAGCGTTCAAAAAGATTCCAAATACCGAAGTATTGATTAAACCAGCAAAAGACGCAATGAACAATGCGATTGTAAATTCAGGCGTTGAATCAGATTATAAGATCATCTTAGAAGAAGGATTTCGTCAAATGGCTGTTCAACTTCCAAGTTACATCATTATTATGGTCTTTCTTTTAGTTTTAATTAATATCATCATTACATTTCCAATTTTACGCAAATTCAAAGTAGCAACACCTATTTTTAGACCTTTATTTGCTTGGCAGATGAATCGCACATTATTATGGATTTACATGATTGTGCTAGTATGTGTGATGTTTGCGATGAAACCAAGTATATTCCAAAGTATCGTATTGAATTTCGAAGTTGTGTTATCATTATTAATGTATATCCAAGGATTGAGTTTGATTCATTTCTTTGGAAAGGCCAAACGATTACCTGATGCGGTATCTATATTATTAATGGTCGTGGGGACAGTGATTTCACCCTTTACGCATATCGTATCATTACTTGGCGTACTTGATTTAGGAATTAACTTAAAACGAATGATTAAAAAATGACTTTAAAAAGTGAATAGAGGTGGAAGAATGAACCGTCAATCCACTAAAAAAGCATTGCTTATTCCTTACATTTTGATGGTGCTTACGGCAATTGCAATTGTTATTGTAGGGTTTATATTTAAACCTTTAATTGCAACGTTTACGGCGATTGCTTTAATCATTATGATCGTCATTAGTGCGGTATTGATTAAACAAGCATTATCAAAAATGGATCATTATGTGGATAATCTGAGTGGTCATATTTCAGCAGGAAGTAATAAAGCAATTAAACGCATGCCAATTGGTTTAGTTGTGATTGATGCTGACGATCACATCGAATGGATCAACCAATATATGTCTGAACATCTAGAAACGAATGTCATCTCAGAACCAGTCAATGAAGTTTTTCCGAATATTCTTAAGCAACTTGAAAGAATACAAGAAATAGAAATCGAACATGGTCAGTACCATTATCATGTGCGTTATTCTGAAGAAGAACGTTGTTTATATTTCTTCGATATTACAGAAGAAGTACATACAAATGAATTATATGAAGAATCAAAGCCTATCATTGCAACGTTGTTTTTAGATAACTACGATGAAATTACACAAAATATGAATGACACACAACGTTCTGAAATCAACTCAATGGTGACACGTATTATTAGTCGATGGGCAACTGAATATAACATTTATTTTAAACGTTATAGTTCAGATCAATTCGTAGCGTATTTAAACCAAAAAATCTTAGCAGAAATAGAAGATTCTAATTTTGATATTCTAAGTCAGTTACGTGAAAAAAGTGTAGGCTATCGTGCACAATTGACATTAAGTATTGGTGTTGGTGAAGGTACCGAAGATTTAATTGAACTTGGTGAATTATCTCAATCAGGACTTGATTTAGCCTTAGGTCGTGGAGGAGACCAAGTTGCAATTAAAAACATGAATGGTAATGTCCGCTTTTACGGAGGTAAGACTGACCCGATGGAAAAACGAACACGTGTTAGAGCACGTGTTATCTCTCACGCATTGAAAGATATCTTAACTGAAGGCGACAAAGTGATTATTATGGGACATAAACGTCCCGACTTAGATGCGGTTGGCGCAGCTATTGGAGTATCTCGATTTGCGTCAATGAATAATTTAGAAGCATATGTGGTACTTAATGAAGAAGATATCGATCCAACATTAAGTCGTGTGATGGAAGAAATTGATAAAAAACCTGAATTGAAAGAACGATTTGTGACATCTGATGAGGCTTGGGATATGATGACGTCAAAAACAACGGTTGTTGTGGTAGACACACATAAACCTGAAATGGTATTAGATGAAAATATTTTAAATAAAGCGAATCGTAAAGTAGTCATTGATCATCATAGACGTGGAGAAAGCTTTATTTCAAATCCATTACTCGTTTATATGGAACCTTATGCAAGTTCAACTGCAGAACTTGTCACAGAGTTATTAGAATATCAGCCAACAGAACAACGTTTATCACGTTTAGAATCTACAATTATGTATGCAGGTATTATTGTTGATACACGTAATTTTACATTACGAACAGGTTCAAGAACGTTTGATGCGGCAAGTTATTTACGTGCGCATGGTGCCGATACAATCTTAACGCAACAATTCCTTAAAGATGATGTTGATACGTATATTAATCGTTCTGAATTGATACGTACAGTTGAAGTTCAAGATCACGGTGTCGCGATTGCTCACGGTTCTAATGATAAAATCTATCATCCTGTAACAGTTGCACAAGCTGCGGATGAATTGTTAAGTTTAGAAGGCATTGAAGCTTCTTACGTTGTAGCGAAACGTGAAGATAATCTTATTGGTATTTCAGCACGTTCATTAGGCGGTATTAATGTTCAATTAACAATGGAAGCCTTAGGTGGCGGAGGTCACTTAACAAATGCTGCAACGCAAATAAAAGGTGTCACTATAGAAGAAGCAATCGAGCAATTACAACAAGCAATTACTGAACAAATGAGTAGGAGTGAAGATACATGAAAGTAATATTTACACAAGATGTTAAAGGTAAAGGTAAAAAAGGTGAAGTTAAAGACGTGCCAGTAGGTTACGCAAATAACTTTTTATTAAAAAATAAATATGCTGTTGAAGCAACACCAGGTAATTTAAAACAATTAGAACAACAAAATAGACGTGCTGAAGCGGATAGACAACAAGAAATCGATGATGCTAAAGCATTAAAAGCAAAATTAGAAGATATCGAAGTTGAAGTAAGTGCTAAAACTGGTGAAGGCGGTAAATTGTTTGGTTCTATTAGTACAAAACAAATTGCTGACGCATTAAAAAATCAACACGATATTAAAATTGATAAACGTAAAATGGATTTACCACACGGTATTCACGCGTTAGGTTATACTAATGTACCTGTTAAATTAGACAAAGAAGTTGAAGGTACAATTCGCGTACACACTGTAGAAAAATAAAAAGATTTAGGACAAATAGGTAGTCCATTCTTTTAAAAGCAATTCATAGAAAGATATAATGTTGCACTAGCATGTCGAAAATTTTAAGATAGATGGGTGTAATGATTGATGGATAATATGTATGATCAAAGACAAATGCCCCATAACAATGAAGCTGAACAGTCTGTCTTAGGTGCAATTATTTTAGATCCAGAATTAATAGGTTCGACTCAGGAGGTATTACTTCCTGAGTCGTTTTATAGAGGTGCACACCAACATATCTTTAGAGCAATGATGAACTTAAACGAAGATGCTCATGAGATTGATGTAGTCACGTTAATGGAACAATTAACGAAAGAAGGTACATTAAGTGAGGCTGGTGGCCCTCAATATTTAGCTGAATTATCGAATAATGTACCGACGACACGTAATATTGAATACTATAGAAATATAGTTGCTAATCTTGCGCTTAAACGTCGATTAATTCAAACAGCTGATAGCATTGCGAATGATGGGTATAATAATGAGCTTGAATTAGATGCTATTTTAAGTGATGCTGAAAAACGTATTCTTGAACTCTCAGCAAACCGTCAAAGTGATGGATTTAAAGATATTAGAGATGTCTTAGGTCAAGTATATGAGACTGCAGAGGAACTTGATCAAAATAGTGGGCAAACGCCGGGTATTCCTACTGGATACCGCGATTTAGACCAGATGACTGCGGGCTTTAATAGAAATGATTTAATTATTTTAGCAGCCCGTCCTTCTGTAGGTAAGACTGCCTTCGCACTTAATATCGCTCAAAAAGTAGCCACTCATGAAGATAACTATACAGTAGGTATTTTCTCACTTGAAATGGGTGCCGATCAACTTGCGACACGTATGATTTGTAGTTCAGGAAATGTAGATTCTAACCGTTTAAGAACAGGGACAATGACAGAAGAAGACTGGAATCGATTTACGATTGCAGTAGGTAAATTATCGAGAACAAAGATTTTTATTGATGATACACCAGGAATTCGTATTACAGATTTACGATCAAAGTGTCGTCGTCTTAAACAAGAACATGGTCTTGATATGATTGTCATTGACTATCTACAACTTATTCAAGGGAGTGGCTCACGCTTTTCAGATAATAGACAACAAGAAGTCTCTGAAATCTCACGTACGTTAAAAGCCATCGCTCGTGAATTAGAATGTCCCGTTATCGCACTGAGTCAGTTATCTCGTGGCGTAGAACAACGTCAAGATAAACGACCAATGATGAGTGATATTCGTGAATCAGGATCAATTGAGCAAGACGCAGATATTGTTGCGTTCTTGTATCGTGATGATTATTATAATCGAGGCGATGGTGAAGAAGATGACGATAGTACGCAGTTCGAACCTCAATCCAATGACGATAATGGTGAGATTGAAATTATTATTGCCAAACAACGTAACGGCCCGACAGGCACAGTGAAGTTACACTTTATGAAACAATATAATAAATTTACAGACATTGATTATGCACATGCAGACATGTCATAAAAATATTTTTTTACCGTACATTATTATTATTTTTAATATAAATGTACGGTTTTTATTTTGTTTTTAAAAAGTAAAGTTAAGTGAAGTATGTGTATTAAACATTTGTAAAACTGACTTGAGATACTGGTAAATTAGCAATTTTAAAGGTTTTTTAATAAAAAATACGTATTTATTTGACTGATGTGAATGCTATTTTTAATGTTCGATTTTTATTTGCATTATATGAAACGTATTGATAGAATACTTAGTGGTTAATTGAGAAAACTTTGGAGGTGCTCACATGTCATCAATCGTAGTAGTTGGGACACAATGGGGAGACGAAGGTAAAGGTAAAATTACAGATTTCTTAGCAGAACAAGCAGATGTGATTGCGCGTTTTTCAGGTGGTAATAACGCAGGTCATACCATTCAGTTTGGTGGAGAAACATACAAATTACATTTAGTACCATCAGGTATTTTTTATAAAGATAAATTAGCAGTGATTGGTAATGGAGTGGTTGTAGATCCTGTTGCATTATTAAAAGAATTAGACGGTTTAAATGAACGTGGTATTTCTACAGATAATCTACGTATTTCAAACCGTGCGCAAGTCATCTTACCGTATCACTTAGCACAAGATGAATATGAAGAACGTCGTCGCGGCGATAATAAAATCGGTACAACGAAAAAAGGTATTGGACCAGCTTATGTAGATAAAGCACAACGTATTGGTATTCGTATGGCTGATCTATTAGAAAAAGATACATTTGAAAGACGTTTAAAAGAAAATATTGAGATTAAAAATGCATATTTCAAAGGGATGTTTAATGAAACTTGTCCACACTTTGATGAAATGTTCGATGAATACTATGCCGCTGGTCAACGTTTAAAAGAATTCGTTACAGATACAGCTAAAATTTTGGATGACGCTTTCGTAGCTGATGAAAAGGTTTTATTTGAAGGTGCACAAGGTGTTATGTTAGATATCGACCATGGTACATATCCTTTCGTAACGTCAAGTAATCCTGTTGCAGGTAACGTGACAGTAGGAACTGGCGTGGGTCCAACCTTCGTATCTAAAGTGATTGGTGTATGTAAATCCTATACATCTCGTGTAGGTGATGGCCCATTCCCTACTGAATTATTCGATGAAGATGGTCATCATATTAGAGAAGTAGGTCGTGAATATGGAACGACAACAGGACGTCCTCGTCGTGTAGGTTGGTTCGACTCAGTTGTATTACGTCACTCTCGTCGTGTAAGTGGTATTACAGACTTATCTATTAACTCAATTGACGTTTTAACAGGTTTAGATACAGTTAAAATCTGTACAGCATATGAGTTAGATGGTGAAACAATCACAGAATATCCAGCAAACTTAGATCAATTACGTCGTTGTAAACCCATCTTCGAAGAATTACCTGGTTGGACGGAAGACATTACAGGTTGTCGTACATTAGAAGAATTACCTGAAAACGCACGTAAATACTTAGAACGTATTTCTGAATTATGTGGCGTTCATATTTCAATCTTCTCTGTAGGCCCTGACCGTGAGCAAACAAACCTATTAGAAAAATTATGGTAAGAAAAGCGTATAAACCTAGAGCAATAACGTGCTAAGAGCGAAAATCGGTTTTTGATTTTAGAGATTAGCATATGATGGATGAGAGAATTACGTTTCGAAGCCCGTTAATAATAAAACATTTAATTGTATACATCTAACGTTGTTAAAGTGACTCACTTTAGCAACGTTTTTTATATATAAAATAAGATAATGATAACCGTATCATTTAAATTTGAATATGAATTAATAATGTAAAAGTAAAGAAAAAAAGTATATTGTTATGTAATCTATCTTCAAAACAACTCTTTTTTTCTAAAAATTAAGGAATTATAAAAAAATATTAAAATTATGTAAAAAAGTTCTTGTCTTTAAAATAAAAGCTATGCTATAATCTATCTTGTGCTTAAGAACGGCTCCTTGGTCAAGCGGTTAAGACACCGCCCTTTCACGGCGGTAACACGGGTTCGAGTCCCGTAGGAGTCACCATTTTAGGTCTCGTAGTGTAGCGGTTAACACGCCTGCCTGTCACGCAGGAGATCGCGGGTTCGATTCCCGTCGAGACCGTATTGCTTATCCAAAAGGGTAGGCATTTTTTTTATGCTTTTTTAATATTGCGTCTTTATTTTTATAAATATATAGACGTTATCATGAGTAAAACGATGTGTGTATTACAAATAGGTGACGTCGCAATATATTTTTAATATTTCTCTCTTTTTTTATACATCTTTTATATATCACTCTTAATTTTCAACGACTATCCTCTATCATCATTTTGTAACATTGTATCGTTTCAGTCTTCCTACGACTTTTGTCCAATATTCAAGGCGCTCAACTTATTTGTAATATAAAACGAGAGTGGTAAACTTTAAATTAATGTTATTCTATAATTTTAAATATGAAAATAGAATTAAGTGAATATTAATGTTAAATTATATAGTAGATAAACGTGCGTTAAGACGTAAGATAGCGCCATATAATACAGTTAATGTTTTACTCAAAATATAATAAACATTAAGGTTTAAACTACAATTTGAGAAATGAGGTTTATAGATATGGCTAGAAAAGTTGTTGTAGTTGATGATGAAAAGCCAATTGCGGATATTTTAGAATTTAATTTAAAAAAAGAAGGCTATGAAGTTCATTGCGCTTATGATGGTAATGATGCAGTCGATTTAATTTATGAAGAAGAGCCAGACATCGTATTGTTAGACATTATGTTACCTGGTCGTGATGGCATGGAAGTATGTCGTGAAGTACGTAAAAAATACGAAATGCCAATTATTATGTTAACAGCGAAAGACTCAGAAATTGATAAAGTATTGGGTCTTGAATTAGGCGCTGATGATTATGTGACGAAACCATTTAGTACACGTGAATTAATTGCACGTGTGAAAGCAAACTTAAGACGTCACTATTCTCAACCTGCGCAAGAATCTGAAGGTAAAACGAATGAAATTGCGATTAAAGATATCGTAATTTATCCTGAGGCTTATTCAATTAAAAAACGTGGTGAGGATATTGAATTAACACATCGTGAATTTGAATTATTCCACTATCTGTCAAAACATATGGGTCAAGTTATGACACGTGAACACTTACTACAAACGGTTTGGGGATACGATTATTTTGGAGACGTGCGTACAGTGGATGTAACCATTCGTCGTTTAAGAGAAAAAATTGAAGACGATCCATCTCATCCAGAATATATAGTGACACGTCGAGGCGTTGGATACTTCCTCCAACAACATGATTAGGGGTTGCAAACGATGAAGTGGCTGAAACAACTCCAATCCCTTCACACAAAATTCGTTATTGTTTATGTCTTACTGATTATTATTGGAATGCAGATTATTGGTCTGTATTTCACTAATAGTTTAGAAAAAGAATTAACCAATAATTTCATGAAGAACATTAAACAATATGCGACACAACTCGAAGTCAATATTGAGCGTATTTATAAAGATAATCCTTCAAATGCACAAAAGGAAGTTCAATCGCTACTGAATGAATACGCTAACCGACAAGAGATTGAAGAAATCCGCTTTATTGATAAAGACCAAATTATAATGGCTACAGCGAAGTTATCATCACATAGCTTAATTAATCAAAAGGTGAATGATAATTCTGTTCAAAAAGCAATCTCTCTTGGCGAAGCAAATAGTCATAACGTCTTAAAAGACTATGGTAATGGTAAAGAACGGATTTGGATTTACAACTTACCAGTTAAGAATGGCAATGATGTGATCGGTAATATTTACATAGAGTCAAATATTAATGATGTATATAACCAGCTTAACAATATTAATCAAATCTTTATTATTGGTACGGCTATTTCCTTATTTATCACGGTCATACTCGGTTTCTTTATTGCGCGAACGATTACGCGACCGATTACAGATATGCGTAACCAAACAGTTGAAATGTCGAAAGGGAACTATACACAGCGTGTTAAGATTTATGGCAATGACGAAATTGGTGAACTTGCGCTTGCGTTTAATAATCTTTCTAAACGTGTACAAGAAGCCCAAGCGAATACAGAAAGTGAAAAACGTCGACTCGATTCTGTCATCACACATATGAGTGATGGTATCATTGCGACGGATCGACGTGGTCGTATTCGTATTGTGAATGATATGGCGATTAAAATGTTAGGTATGGCGAAAGAAGACCTCATTGGTTATTACATGCTAAATGTTTTAAAAATAGAAGGCGATTTTTCATTAGAAGAAATTCAAGAGAATAATGATAGTATCTTAATTGATATGAATGAAGAAGAAGGTATTATTGCACGTGTCAACTTTAGCACGATTGTACAAGATACGGGATTTGTTAATGGTTATATCGCCGTATTACACGATGTTACAGAACAACAACAAGTAGAACGTGAACGTCGCGAATTCGTTGCCAATGTATCACACGAATTACGTACGCCATTAACCTCAATGAACAGTTATATTGAAGCACTTGAAGAAGGCGCTTGGAAAGATGAAAATCTTGCGCCATCGTTCCTTTCAGTCACACGTGAAGAAACGGTACGTATGATTCGACTGGTCAATGACTTACTTCAATTATCTAAAATGGATAATGAGACAGAACAAATTACAAAAGAAATTGTCGACTTTAATATGTTTATTAATAAAATTATTAATCGACATGAAATGGCAGCGAAAGATACAACGTTTGTACGTGAAATTCCAAATGAAACGATTTTCACAGAAATAGATCCAGATAAGATGACGCAAGTATTTGATAACGTCATTACGAATGCGATGAAATATTCTCGTGGAGATAAACGTGTCGAGTTCCACGTGAAACAAAATGCACTTTATAATCGAATGACCATTCGTATTAAAGATAATGGCATCGGTATTCCAATTAATAAAGTGGATAAAATCTTTGATCGCTTCTACCGCGTAGATAAAGCACGTACACGTAAAATGGGTGGTACGGGTCTTGGACTGGCCATTTCAAAAGAAATTGTCGAAGCACATAATGGTCGTATCTGGGCAAACAGTGTTGAAGGACAAGGCACATCGATATTTATTACACTTCCATGTGAAGTGATAGACGACGGTGATTGGGATGAACAGTAAGGAACATATTAAATCAGTTATCCTTTTTCTTTTAGTCATGATGAGTATTGTCCTTACGTATATGATTTGGAACTTTACTCCAGATTTAAATAATTTAGACAGCGCGGATAGTAAAAAAAATAATACTAAAACCATTGGTAAACCTTTAGCTGCAAAGATGGACACAGTGATTTCACCTTATCAAGTTGTGTCAGTTAAAGGGGATAAAGTAAAAGGGTTGACACCATCAAGATCTCAACTCGCTCAAGTTATTGATCCACTCAAAGATCATGAAGTGAGTAAAGTAGAATTGATGCAAAAAGGGTATAATTTGCAAACCCCGATATTAGACCATGATTTTGTCGTGTTGGATTTTACGTATGATATGCCATTAACCACCTATTTAGGTCAAGTACTTAATAACTCAGCTAAAATTCCTAAACATTTTAGCTTTAATCGGATTTTAATGGATAAAAATTCTAAGGGTGATCTAGAACTATATGCGCTGAGTAAACATCATCAACAAGTCATGAAAGTGACGATAGACGCTAAGGCAACGCCATTTACTAAAACCATTCATCATTTAGAAAAAGATATGGAAACCTATTCGGAAGTGATTACGAATAAGACGACGATTGATAAATCAACGCATATTTTTGCGCCGAAACATCCAAAAGACCTACACTCATATCGTATGGTATATGATACGATTTCAGTCGAAACGATGAACTCAATTTTATTTGATGATTCTGTCATTATTCGAAGCGGAAAAAGTGGTTCAACCACATATAATAATAATACTGGCGTCGCAAACTATAATGATGACAGTAAAAAGTACCATTATAAAAACTTATCGGAAGATGAATCAGGTTCGAAAGATATGGATACTTCCATCCCAAGTACATTCGAATATATTAATAATCATGGTGGTTTCTTTAACGATGATTTCCGTCTGTTCGATACAGATAATATGTCAGGAGAATTAACCTATCAACTATTCCTCAATGGACATCCTACATTTAATGATCAACAGTTGAATGAAATTAATGTGACTTGGGGAGAAAAAGGAATTTATGACTATAAACGTGCTCTTCTACGTTCAAGCGTGCCTTTAGAAGGTGCAACGACATCATTAGATAGTTTGGAAACAGTGCGTGCGTCACTTGCAAATAATCATAACATTGATTTTGAAAAAGTATCGAATATGATCGTTGGCTATAAAGAAGATGATAAGCCAGATAAAGATGACATCGAAGTACAACGGAATAGTGTATTTATTCCAACGTGGTATGTTGAGTATGATGGTGAGTGGTATGTATATCAGGATGGGAGGCTTGAATAAATGAACTGGAAACTAACCAAAACATTGTTTATTTTCGTGTTTGTTCTAGTCAATATCTTTCTCATTCTGATTTATATTAATAAGGTGACTAAATCGCAAATTAATGAAACTGAAAGCGATAATGAAGTCAACTTCCAGCAAGAAGAGATTAAAGTATCGACAGATGTATTAAATAAAGATGTAAGTGGTACGAAGATGCAAATGATTACTGCTACTTCTAAAAACTTTAAATCATACGCTGAAAATAAATCTTCATTAGAAACAAGTGATTCTGGTTTCACAGTAAGTGGTGACGTAGATAATACTGTAAATGTAAGTGATCGTAATCTTAGTGATTTAAAAGATTACATTATCAATCATATTTATAATGGTAAGGTCTATCAACTTGGCGATATTAATTCAAATGCTGTTACCTATGAACAAACATATGATGGGTACCCATTGCTTAATAACAATAAAGCACGCCTTCGCTTTAATATAGACGATGGTAAAGCGACAATGTATAAACAAACATTAATGAGTAAAATTGAACCTGCAAAAGGTGACAATAATCCTAAGAAGCAAGTCATTACACCGCGTAAAGCAATTGAAAGCTTGTATTTCAATCGTTACTTAAAAGCTGGCGATGAAGTATTAGATGCAAGATTAGGATATTACTCAGTAGTAAGAGAAACCAACGTTCAATTACTACAAGCAAACTGGGAAATCAAAGTGAAACATAAAGGTAAAGAAGAAACGAAAAAATATTATGTTGAAGCCACTTCAGTCAATCCAAAAGTGATTGATAACTAAAAAGTGAATCATTTTAAATAGAGCAAAATGGCGGTCAAATTTGCCCGTTGTTTTGCTCTTACATATTTAATATAAACAGAGAATTGGAATTTTTAGTTACAGGTTGGTATAGTATACTATAAAAGTACTTTTAGAGCGGAAAGTTTCGAACAGAGATACAAGTTCGAAACTATATTTTTTTAGAAAAAAGAGTAAATATAAAATAATTAGACTGAAGGCACTCTAAATAATTAAAACTTAAGATAATGAGAAAGGATGAACCATCTTGATTCGAATGAGCGTATTAGCAAGCGGTAGTACAGGAAACGCGACTTATGTAGAAAGTGAGAAAGGCAGTCTTTTAGTAGATGTCGGTCTTACGGGTAAAAAGATGGAAGATTTATTTAGTCAGATTGATAGGGATATGAAGAATCTGAATGGCATCCTAGTGACACATGAACATAGCGACCATATTAAAGGACTTGGCGTCATTGCACGTCGATATGGTTTACCAGTGTATGCGAATGAAAAAACTTGGAAAGCGATTGAAAAAAAAGATGATAAAATTCCGATGGATCAAAAATTTATTTTCAATCCCTATGAAACAAAATCTATTGCAGGTTTTGATATAGAATCGTTTAATGTCTCTCATGATGCGATTGATCCACAATTTTACATTTTCCATAATAACTATAAGAAATTTACGATGATTACAGATACCGGCTATGTGTCAGACCGAATGAAAGGTATGATTCAAGGTAGTGACGCATTTATGTTTGAAAGTAATCATGATGTGGATATGTTACGCATGTGTCGTTATCCTTGGAAGACGAAACAGCGTATTTTAAGTGATATGGGACATGTGTCAAATGAAGATGCAGGACATGCGATGGCGGATGTGATTACAGGTAATACGAAACGTATCTATCTTTCACATTTATCTCGTGATAATAATATGAAAGATTTAGCACGAATGAGCGTCGGACAAGTATTAAATGAACATGATATCGATACTGAAAAAGAAGTATTGTTATGTGACACAGATAAAGCACAAGCGACACCGATTTACACGTTATAAAATTGAAAAGAAGTATGAAGCTTAATGAAAATCTTAAGGGAATATGAGGTTTTTATTAAGCTCTTTTTTTGGAAAAATTAAAGATATGATCTAACAATTTGGACTATACATGAATATTCATTAAAAAGTGGATAATTAAAGTGATTTACTTAGAATCTGTGAATAAATATAAAAGACGGTCGTGAAGTTATCCCCAAATCTGAAGAAAGTTATCCACTATTGTGAATAATACACACAGAAATACTCACATTATACACAGACTTATCCACAAAAGTGATGGATGAATGAGATTTTTTGTAGATAAATCTTGAATTTTCCACAGAATTTATATACATTACTGTTATAATTAGAGGGAATTCTGTTAACAAGTTGATAACTTGTGGATAAGTCGAATAACTATTATCAACATGGAGGACTATAATGAAGATTACTATTTTAGCTGTCGGAAAATTAAAAGAAAAGTACTGGAAACAAGCGATTGCTGAATATGAAAAAAGACTCGGGGCATACTCTAAAATTGAGATGATTGAAGTGCCGGATGAAAAAGCACCTGAAACTATGAGCGACAAAGAGATTGAACATGTCAAAGCAAAAGAAGGACAACGATTATTAGCCAAAATTAAACCACAAGCCACCGTTATTACATTAGAAATACAAGGTAAGATGTTGTCATCAGAAGGTTTAGCTAAAGAACTACAACAACGTATGACACAAGGACAAAGCGACTTCGTCTTCGTCATTGGGGGATCGAACGGACTCCATCAAGACGTCTTAAATCGCAGCAACTACGCACTCTCATTCAGCAAAATGACCTTCCCACACCAAATGATGCGCGTCGTCTTAATCGAACAAGTGTATCGAGCATTTAAGATTATGAGAGGCGAAGCATATCATAAATGATGCGGTTTTTATTAATTAGTTGCTAAAAAATGAAGTATGCAATATTAATTATTATTAAATTTTGATATATTTAAAGAAAGATTAAGTTTAGGGTGGATGAATGAATGACATATCAAAAGATATACGCATTAGAAATATTTCAACAACTTGTGGAATTAGGCTGTGAAAGAGTAAATATATATAATGTGGAATCAGAAATAAACAAATATCTCAATGAACTAGGAGTGTTAAAACATGACTGAACAACAGAATACTCCAGAATTAAGATTCTCAGAGTTTAAAGATGAATGGAAATTAGCAAAATTCAAAGATATATTTATATTTCATAATAATTTGAGAAAACCAATTAAAGAAAGTTTGAGAGTTAGTGGGCAATATCCTTATTATGGTGCAACAGGAATTATAGATTATGTTGATGATTTTATTTTTGATGGAAATTATATACTTATAGGTGAAGATGGTGCAAATATAATTTCCAGAAGTGCTCCATTAGTTTATTTAGCAAAAGGGAAATTTTGGGTAAATAACCACGCTCATATATTGACGCCTTCAAGTGGAGATATTCATTATTTATATCAGGTTGCAGAATTAGTTAATTATGAAAAGTATAACACTGGGACTGCCCAGCCTAAATTAAATATTCAAAATTTAAAAAACATTAGTGTTAATATTTCAATGAATTTAGCAGAACAAGAAAAAATAGGAGAATTCTTTAGCAAACTCGACCAACAAATCGAATTGGAAGAGAAGAAATTAGAATTATTAGAACAACAAAAGAAAGGCTATATGCAAAAGATTTTTTCTCAAGAGTTAAGATTTAAAGATGAAAATAGAAATGAGTATCCTAATTGGAAAAAGAGAAAAATTCAAGATTTAATGGAAGTTACTTCTGTAAAAAGAATTCATCAGTCAGATTGGCAGACAAGTGGTGTTCCTTTTTTAAGAGCAAGAGATATTGTGGCTTATAACAAAGGAGATAAAATTGAAGAGCCTTTATTCATATCTAATTATAAATACAATGCATATAGTAAAATATCAGGAAAAGTTGAAAAAGGTGACTTACTGGTAACTGGTGTAGGTACAATTGGAGTACCATTTTTAATAAAAGATAATAAACCATTATATTTTAAAGATGGAAATATTATTTGGCTAAAAAACCAAAAAAAATTGAATGAAAATTTTCTATTTTATTCTTTTCTAAGCACAAGTATTCAAAATTATATAAAAAGAGTAGCTGGTGTAGGTACTGTAGGCACATTTACAATAAAAAATGCGAAGAAAACACCAATATTTGAACCAATAAAAGAAGAACAAGAAAAAATAGGAAATTTCTTTGATAAAGTTGATAATTTAATAAAAAGACAATCCGATAAAATCGAATTATTAAAACAACGTAAGAAAGGTTTATTACAGAAAATGTTTATCTAATACTGATAAAAATCTATTATGTTAATTGAAAATACAAAAAAATAAGTTGAGAGCATCCCTCACCGTAAAGTGAAGGATGCTCTAGTTTTATTAGAATATATATTTCATTTTGTTAAATAGCGATTGATAATATCTTGAAAATCATTGTTAAGTATCGTTGTTATAGAATCATCATTCATAAAATCATCATAGATTTTATCAAGTATTTCTTCATCTTCAATCGCTGTAAAATGATGTACTAGTCCTTTTACAATTGAAATATAATTTTGAGATGCTAAACAACTAGCAACCGTTCGCCAGTCTGACTGTGTGTTTTCATGGTTCATAGATAATCCTCCTTTTATTTCAATGTCCATTTTTGACGTGCTTTAGGATTGAGTGGATGCATGATTTCATTTGTTACTGGATTGATGAGTTTCTTTACTTTCTTCTTATGAGGCTTCAACATTTCCATCACTTGCTCAACACGTTCGACGACAACAGGTCGTTTCGCATAAGCACCATAAGCTAGAATCACTGTGTCACTTTCACTAATTGCTTTCATTAAATGTATGTCCGTGTGTTTATCGTAAGGTTCTTTATCTTTGAGATGCTTTATACTCATAGGTGTTTTAATATTAGAGAAAAGATTAACGAGATAAACAGAGCCATATTGCTCAGAATTAGCTAATTGATTGAGGATGAGAACCGTAGTAAGATCGAGTGATAATACACCATCTAAATGAGGATACATCGTTATCACAGTACAAGCGGGTTTCTTTTCCTCCCAAATTTTCTTGAGTAAGTAGCGGTGTTGTTCATCATCGCTAAATATGGCTTCTGTGTGTATGGTATTTTTGATTGTATTCATATATTGTCACTCCTTTTAATATTCTTCGGGTAAAAGCATCACATAATAAAAAGTGTCTACGCCATCTTCACGAATGACGTAGACTTTCTTAGGTAATGCATTTTGATTTTTTACATAGTTTGTATAGTGATATTCCAATTTGTATGCAGGTTGTTCTTGTTCATGTGTGATTGAGAGTATATTCTCATCTTCTTGCAGTTTAAAAATGTGTAGGTAATCTGTCTGAGGTTGATTGTCTCGTTCTTTTACCATATTCCAAAGTAAGATTTGAAGGTCTAGAGATAGGTGTTCACTAATGCCTCTGGTGATATATCGATTAATTTTCATATTATTTTACCTCGTCTTGAATTTCTTTCATGATGATAATCGCTTGGCTAATAATCGTAACAGATATTTGTGCCACTTTGATCCAATTATTCATGGTGAGTCCCTCCTTCTCTTAGTAAATGACGTTCATCGATAATTGTATTTTTAGTATCTGTAAGGTATAGAAAGTCCATATCAAAATGATCCAAATAACCAATGCTGATGAGTTGGTTATTAGAATACATTAAAAATGGATAGATACTTAGCTCATGTAGTTCATCGTTATAGTAGGTATAAGTTTCAAGTGTAAGATGCGCAAGTAGAGAATTATTTATAAAACGTTCCGGTAGAATATTTTCTGCTGCTTCCTCCAATGCTTCACATTCCCATGTTTCGTTGTTAGATAGTTGGAATAGACGAGTTATATATTGTTTGAGTTCTTGAGTGGTTGTTTTCATATCATTGCCTCCAAGATAGTGTGATAGTGATGTAATTCATATACATCATTGGGATAATATATATTTGATTTGTCATTTATTACGAATCCCGATGGGAATAAGAGAAAATTCCATATGAAAAACCGCTACAAACCTTGGTATGACAAGGAAATCCCGAAATTCCGCCTATTTTGGCGAACAATCAACTCATTATTTATAAGTATTGATGATAGTGTGAGGTCTCTGCTTCCTTATATATATTATTTATTTATAAAAAGTAACGGGATTTTGGGATTGTGCTTGCACAATACTTCTGCTTCTTCGAATTTGCAAATCCCAATCATTTCCCGATAAAAAATCATTGTGGGATGTTCTTTAGCAATTTCAATATAAGCTTCGTGTAGTAGTAGATAGATGATGTCAATTAGATATCTCATTAGATAAGTGTTATTGAAATTGATAAAGAGAATTCTAAAAATGGTTAGATAAAATAAGTGAAAGAAGATAGGAAAGATTATTGTCAAACAATAGTTCTATTAGTTAAATAGTAAGATATAGGGTTTGTGGCAAAAATAAAGACGAAGTGCTGAGGGGCACTTCGTCGAGTGGATGGTTATTAAATAGTTGTTTGATAATATCATTATTCAATTTGAGTGTGACGTAAAATTGCTTCTTATGATGTTCATCTTTTCGGATTTCAATACGATCGATGACTGTTAGATAAAGTGACTTCAACTGTGATTTTTCCAATTTATCAATATTCTTAAAAATAGCTTGAAGCACTTTGGCAATCATATCAGCATCATAATGTGGAGCTTCCGCTTGTTTATCTTGTTCTAGTTGATGTATTTGATTATTTATTTGATTCAATTCATCTTGGTAGCTAAGTATTGTTGGTTTCAATACGCTATCTAAGTCAGGTGAGTCTTCAATGGTTTTCGTTAGTGTATGCATTTTTGCTTTTACTTCTTCACATTGTGATTGTTTATAGGCAATATCATGATTCAAAGAAGATACGTCTATTTGACTGTTTTCATTTACCTTTTCAACCAATTGCTTCAATACTTTTTTACTTTTGATAATCTCCAATATTTGATCCATAACGTATTTTTCCAATACATCTGCTCTAATGCTATTGGCCGAACATACTTTAGAACCTTTATTACGAAAATTACTACATGAGTAATATCTGATTCGTTTCTTAGTGCCATCTTTTAAAGTATTGGTTGTATTACTTGCGGCCATTGCTGCACCACATTTTGGACATTTTACAATGCCAGTCAGTAGGTTGGTCCCTTTACCGTGAACTTGTGGTTTCTTGCGACTCTCTTGGCGTTTAAACTGTACTTTATCCCATAAAGCTTTATCAATAATAGGTGCATGCTTACCATCTGCAATAATCGGTTCTTCATTGAGTCCTTTTCGTCTTTTATCGCTCCAGTGTCTATACTTCGCAAACTGTATCTTTCCAATATAAAAAGGGTTTGAGATGATGTAGGTAATGGATGAAATACTAAAAGGTTTCCCTTTCTTAGTCACATAACCTTTATGATTCAATGCGTTCGCAATCTTACGATAACCATGACCTTTAGCGTATGACTCAAAAATATATTTAACAATATTCGCTTCATGTTGATTGATTATGAGCTCTTTTTTACTGTCAGGTACTTTATCGTAGCCTAGAGGCAAATTACCTTGATAATAACCTTCAATCGCTCGTTGTCTTTGGCCATTGTAGACATTCTCTACAATCGTATTTCTTTCAAATTCTGCGAAGCTGGCTAAAATTTGGAGCATCAATTTACCTGTTGAGCTGGCAATTTCTATTTTTTCAGTTAGACTAAAAAATTCGACATTAATCTTATACAATTCTTCGACAATATTTAGTAAGTCTGAGGTATTTCTAGCTAAACGATTGGTTTTGTAGACCATAATACAATCTAACTTACCGTCGTTTGCATCTTTTAACATACGTTGCAGTTCAGGGCGTTGCGTTGTTTTACCCGATATACCACGATCGGTATATTCATTAACAACTTCATAGCCTTGAAATTGACAATACTCTGTAAGTTGGTTCAATTGACCTTGAATACTGTAACCATCGGTCTGCATTTCAGTCGATACACGTGCATATAATCCAATACGTTTCTTTTTGAGTTGTGTCATATGACTTCATTCCTTTCAGGAGTTATTAAATGTGATTGTTCAACGATATTGAGTGGACTATTTTTAAAGTAGATTCCTTGTAATTGTTTAGTTTGAGTTATTATAATGTCATCAATAAAAGGTGCTATAGTTTCTAATGTCAATTTATCTTTGATTATATGACGGATTGTTTCGGTAATTTGTTTATGTGAATAATTAGAGTAACGATCTTCATTTTCAGAGACAGCAGATAAACGTTTAAACGTTTTGATATCAATTTGATTTTGTGCTAGTTTTTCGATGAGTTGTTCTTGTGTTAGATGTGATTGTCTGTGTTTCATTTGTTGGCGTTTTAGCGCTTTTAGTATTGTCTCATTTAATTTGTCATGAAATGATTGATTGTCACAATATGCTTTACAAGTGTTGAGGATCTCTGTTTCAATCATTTGCGCATTGATACCTTTAAATGGACACGTATGATAAGCTTCATTCATATTCTTAGGACAAACGTAGTAACGTAGAGAGTGTTTTTCTTTTTTTATCGTTAAGTTTGTTAATGTTGATTGACAGTAAGGACATTTGATTCGTCGCTTTAACTTATTTCTAGAATGGGATCGATTGTGTTGTTTATGAATACGACGCTCTTGTGCTTCTTCAAACGTATCAATATCAATAATAGGTGGAACGATATCATTAAACGTTCCATATTTATTAATGACACGACCACAATAATTAGGATTCAAGAGAATATTTCTAACTTGATAGGGCTTACGAGGAATAAGCTTAGGATTGTTATCTAAATGTTGGGAAATCTTTTTGTAGCCTAACCCTTGTAAGTACCAGCGATAAACCGCTTTGACTGTATGGACTTCTTCTTCATGTACAACAAAATGACCTTGTCTATAACGATAGCCAAAAGGTGCATGAGTTGTGATTAGCTTACCTTGTTTGGCTTTTTCTCTTATTCCATTTCGTGTTTGTTCACTGATATTATTAGACTCCATTTCAGCTAGACTCATAAGTATGTTTAGGCGAAAGCGATCAAATTCTTTAGATAAGTCAAAATAGCCATCATTCACGCTGATGATTGTGACGTGATGCTTTTTGCAAATTTCAAAGAATTGTATAGCGTTTTTCAAATTACGATGTAGTCGGTTCAAGCGATAGCAACACAATACTTTACATTTTCCAGACGTAATCATTTCTACCATTTTTTGATAACCCGACCGTTTCGTATTTCGACCGCTTCTCTTATCATCATAAAACGTCACATTAGGCCATCCATATTGCTCAGCAGTTTTCAAAATGAGAGATTTCTGAGTAGCTAAGCTTTGTTGTTTTAGTGTACTTTGACGTACATAAGCAATAACTTCTTCCATGTTATACACCTCCAAAAAGATAATATATATTTGTGAGTAAATTCGAATGAAAGGTCCAACGTGCTTTTAACACGTTGGACCGCAATGATTAATTATCGTTCTGTAACTCTTCAACGACTAAATCAGCTAGTAATTCAATCAATTCATCCATTTTATCTACTCCAGTACTCATATCATGTTAGGTTAAATACTTTATTTAATTAAAAATCAGAGTAATCTATGACATTAGATTTGATGTACTCTACATCTGACATTGATTCCTCGAGCTCTTGTTTAGCCTTATTTTGAACTCTGCCATTTTCTTTGTTTAGTCCAAGAATTGATGCATGCTCTAAATCTAATTTCAAATGATAAAAAACAAGTGAATGTTTCTTATTATTGTCATCTTTGACTGCTCTTTTCGTAGTTATTCGATCACGGTCAGATTCGATAAATCCTTTATCCCTTAGTGCATTAACAACATTATTAACATCTTGGAAGTGATGCTCTAACAACATATTTTTAAATACAGACGCAATGATTTTGACTTCGATATGATTATCTTTTAAGGCAATTAGTCCATAGTTCTCGAACATATTCTTTAACGCTTTGTCATCAGAAAACTTACCACGGTTTTGTGCTACAAATTGCGTAATGACTTCGATCGCTTTATCTGCCAGTGATCGTTCAGAGACTGTATGAGTATGATAATCAATAAAGTAGTCTTTTATTTTAGTGATATCAATATCTGTAGATAAAACATGACTAAGAATCTTGGCCGAAGTAGTGATAGCCGCATAGCGCTTAAACATACGAATACCAGTATTATTTGTTTCATCCTTCAATTTATCTTTAAACCAATGATGTAATTCAAAAACGGATCAAAAAACAAAGGGCCCTAGAAACTAGGAGCACACTTACACAAGAACAATTGATAGATAAATTAGCTAAAGGAGCCATCGATGCAGAAACGTTCAGAAAACAATCTCAATCGTTACTTCAACAATCAAAACCAACACTATCAATAAATGAGCAACAAATTCAAAAGTCTTTTGAAAATGTAATTCAACAACACTTCACGTTAAGCATGTTATACCGATATATTGATGAAATTCATATTTCTAAAAACAAAAGCCTTGTGGGAATCTATTTCAAAAATGAACCGCTAAACATTGTAAACCAAGCTACGCAATCATCGATTGCTTAATTAATGAAAGGATGAAAAATATGAAAGAAATGAAAAGAAAATCTGTAGGATGTTATGTTAGAGTTTCAATAATTTCTCAAGACATTGATAAATTTAGTGTTAATGGTCAAATTACACAAATAAAGGAATATTGCCAACAGGGAAATTATGAATTGCTATACTGATAATTAAAAGTACCCCCGATCGAACGAAAATATCTTTTTGATGACTATTAGTGATAATTGTAATTTTATCCATTAATAGATGAATGGATTGGAATAATACTAAGCCTATTGCTATTCCACCGAGTAAAATTACCCACCCGCCTAATTCAATACTTTCCGGAATCATTTCAAAAAATAATAAGCCAATTATAAGGTCTGCACATAATGAATAAATAAAGCCATGACCACTTTGAAAACCTTCCATTATCCAAGCGAGTCCACCGCCAACACCAATTACAAGTGCGGAAGCTAACGCCCGATCATCCATACTGCACTCATCCCACTATTCTTAAAAAGGCTTTGTTTATTTTACTCTAAAAAATCAAAACAAAATATATGAATTCATATTAAATATTATTTGATTTTTTATTCAGATGGTTATATCATATATATGAACATATATTAATATATGTAGATAAATAGTGATTATTATATATAAGGTTTTGAATTGAAACCTAAAGTGAGGGAAGGATAATGGAAGAAAAAAAGGAATTAGAGGAAGTAAATAATAAGGATTTAGATGATGAAACATTATTTGTCGTATCGCAAACATTTAAAGCGTTAGGTGATCCTACGAGAATCCGGATTCTCCATTTGCTCTTTTATAAGGAGTATTCGGTAAACGGTATTGCTGAAACGCTACATCTTAGACAATCAACAGTTTCCCATCAATTGCGGTTCTTGAAAAATTTACGGTTAGTAAAATTCCGAAGGGAAGGCACAACATTGTTTTATTCCCATGATGATGAACATACTATGAATATGCTAAAACAGGCGATCGATCACGCCTGTCATCACTAGTATTCCGTAAACCAGTAATGAGTGTTAATAATAATTCACGTCATTAATATTGTTATATGATCATATAACAATATTATAGGCATATGAAAAGGGGGTTTTGCAATGGATATGGAAAACAAAAAAACAGAATGGAAAGCGTTGTATGATATCTCGAAGGAAAGTGAGATGGGTGTAGCAGAGAGGGTTAGTGAATACGGTTGATAAATTCATAGGATGTATTATTGGATACAAAAAGTTTGGATGTGGTCAATTAACGTCCTGGTTTAGTAAAGCTTACTGCGAATATATTGGAACCAGATATATCATATTTATTTAGAAAGGTGATAGAAATGAAAAATATTCAAGAGCAACAAGCACACGAAAGTCATAGCCACGATCATAGTCATGATCATGATCACGGAAAAATGCCAATTATTTCATATTTTATTGGCTTAGTGTTGGCTATAATTGGGCTTTTTTTAAGTGATGCAAATTTATTAATACAAAACATCTTATTTTCAATTGCCACAATCACAGCCGGCTACCATGTAATTATTCTCGAAGGAATTGGAGAGACAGTTGAAAATACTAAATTAAAGGGAAAATTCACTCCTAATTCTCATATTCTAATGGGATTAGCTGCAATCGGGGCTTCTCTGATAGGGAGTTTTTGGGAAGGAACCCTTTTGATACTTATTTTTTCCGGCGCTCATTTTCTTGAAGATTACGCTGAAGGAAGAAGTAAAAGAGAAATTACTAAGCTACTCGAAATGAACCCAACGACAGCTAAATTAATCCTACCTGATGGAAACACAAAAATTGTTGATGTCAGTGAATTAAAAGTTGGAGATCAACTCCAAGTGCTGAACGGTGATCAAGTTCCAATTGATGGGATTATTTTATCCGGTACTACCTCAATTGATGAATCTTCTATTAATGGAGAAAGTATACCGAAAGAGAAATCTAAGGGTGACGAAGTTTTTGGAAGTACGATTAATGGAACAGGTACTTTTACTATGGAAGTCACTAAGGAAAACAAGGATACTGTATTCTCTAAAATTTTACAATTAGTTAGTCAAAACCAAGATAATCAAACAAAAGCTGCCAGTATCATTCAAAAATTCGAGCCTAAATATGTTAATATAGTTTTAATCGCAATACCATTAGTAATGTTACTTGCTCCTTTTCTATTTGATTGGACATGGTCGCAAAGTGTTTACAGGGGATTAGTGATTTTAGTCGCAGCTTCACCGTGTGCTTTGGCAGCAGCTACTGTATCTGTAACATTGTCTACAACATCTAACCTAGCTAAAAAAGGCGTGCTTTCAAAAGGAAGTACTTACCTATCACAATTAGCGGATATAGATGCAATTGCCTTCGATAAAACAGGAACCCTTACGAACGGAGAACCTAAAGTAACAAATTACTATTTCACTCATTCTGTGAACGAAGAAAATATTATTGATATTATAGTCGCCCTTGAAAAGGAATCCAATCACCCACTCGCTAATGCTATTTTAGAAAAATTTGAAGTTAAAAATAAAATAGACATCGAAGTTACTAATCAAATTGGAAAAGGTCTGACAGGAGATTATAATGGAAAAAATTATCGTATTGGTAAGCCTACTTCTTTTGAAAGTGCTTCTGAAGAGTATACCCAGTTCAATCATGATTGGGCATCAGAAGGAAAGACGGTTGTATACGTAGCAGAAAATGAAGAAGTTATTGGGATTATAGCTCTAATGGATATTCCGAATGAGCATGCTAAAGAAACAATTAATTACTTTAAGAAACTTGGTATCCACACGACTTTAATTACTGGTGATTCGGAAATGACGGGAAAAGCTGTAGGCGAACAATTGGGAATAGACGAAGTTATCGCTAATGTAATGCCTGAAGATAAATCCAGAATTATAGAAGAACAAAAAGAAAAATTTGGAGTTACTGCCATGGTTGGAGATGGTGTGAACGATGCACCGGCCCTTGTTAATGCTGATGTTGGTATAGCTATGGGGGGCGGTACTGATGTGGCAGTAGAAGTATCTGATTTGGTTTTAATGCAGAACAATTTATCTAAATTAGTACAGTCTCATAAAATTTCCTCAAATATGGGTCGTGTTATTAGGCAAAATATTATTTTTTCAATGGCAGTTGTTGCCTTTTTAGTTGTCGTTAGTTTGTTAGGATTAACTGATATTACAATCAGTGTAATTGTTCATGAAGGAAGTACTTTAGTTGTTATACTAAATGGACTTCGATTATTAAGATCTAAATAATGAACGAATCGATTGACATGAATGAACTTTGAAGTGTGGATTCTACAATGTTCCCATAACATTGGACACTAAAAAACAGAGCAATCTAATAAAGATGTTATGAGTAAAAACAATGCCTTGCATACCGTTTTTATCATACGGGCGGTCAAATAAGCAATTAAAGAGCATGGGAAGCATAAAATCATAAACAGTGACTTAAGGTAGCCAGTTTACATTCAAAAGTTAAATTGACTGTATTAAAAGTTTCGAAACGATTAATATCCGTATGGGGGCAAGCGTCGAGCCAAAGATAATGCCAGGACAGAGCGTCTTTTTCCGTTCTTTTAAGTGGGAAAGGTTTTACCTTCTCTATGCCAAGACAGTCCCAGAGCTAAAAGAGCCAGTTGCTCTTTTTGGGCGTTTGTGAACGGTAATCGCAGGAAGGGGATTTTCCCAACCGCACCTGGTTTTCCATCACAATAAAGTTGGCGGCATTTGTTCTGATATTCTTGGGAATACTTACACTATGAATGGCCGTATTAAGTGATACAGGAGCTGCTATTATTGTAATACTGAATGCTCTCCGCCTTTTGAGGGTAAAAGAATAAAAGTAAGGATAACTAGGTAAAGAGGCTGGGACATAATTCCTAACAAAATAGCCAGTAAATGAGTTTATTATAAATTCATTTACTGGCTTCTTTATTTACAATACTACGTATTGTTGGCTCGCTTTCTTAGGGGACAGCTTCAGC
>OFLO01000032.1_pt1 | contig 126687 bp, 126 predicted proteins | sample 1540831 | NCBI WGS metagenome assembly OFLO01 (sample SAMEA4413049, study PRJEB24355) | metagenome | biome: human; feature: gut; material: faeces | place: United Kingdom | collected 2010 | reverse complement strand
CATCACTCACGCGGCGTTGCTCCGTCAGGCTTTCGCCCATTGCGGAAGATTCCCTACTGCTGCCTCCCGTAGGAGTCTGGACCGTGTCTCAGTTCCAGTGTGGCCGATCACCCTCTCAGGTCGGCTACGCATCGTTGCCTTGGTAAGCCGTTACCTTACCAACTAGCTAATGCGGCGCGGATCCATCTATAAGTGACAGCAAAACCGTCTTTCACTATTGAACCATGCGGTTCAATATATTATCCGGTATTAGCTCCGGTTTCCCGAAGTTATCCCAGTCTTATAGGTAGGTTATCCACGTGTTACTCACCCGTCCGCCGCTAACGTCAGAGGAGCAAGCTCCTCGTCTGTTCGCTCGACTTGCATGTATTAGGCACGCCGCCAGCGTTCATCCTGAGCCAGGATCAAACTCTCCATAAAAAATTATGATGTTTGATTAGCTCATCAATACTAAATAGTTTGTAACGTTTCGTTACTGTTTATTGGAATTAACGTTGACATATTGTCATTCAGTTTTCAATGTTCTTTAACACTTACATTACTTAATTGTAACAAATGAAATTTATTAAGTCAAGAATTAATTTTTATTTTATTTTATTTCTTGTTTATTCTTAATTAATTCAACAAATAACATTTTATAATGTATTACTTTTAATTTCAATAGTCAAAATTACACTTTGTTAACTGAATTTTAAAGTTCTTAACTTTTTCTTTTCAATTAATTAAACTGCTTTTGACGACTTTTATATAGTATCAAGATATAAACGTAACGTCAATATTTATTGTTGATTTTTTAAGTTAAAATTTACTTAATGAGTGAATATATATCTACATATAGTACATTATAATTATATAGTGTAAATACTTTCGTTTTGTACATCTGCAAAACGAAGTCTTATGTAAAAAAAAGAGGCTGTACAAATTATTACAGCCCCTACTACTTATATACGATTAATTATATGAAATTGCTAAACAATCATACTATTTCATCATTATTTTATCTCAATAAAACTTCACAAAAGTATCAATAATGACTAAATTTTTATTTTGCTTCTATGAACTTACTTTCATCAATTTTCTTCTTCTTTGCAATCTTTACATATTCCATATATTTCCATCCGATGATGAGTAACATCAAAATCTGTTACATGTTGAGCTAATTGCTCTACTTCATCCAATTGTGGATAATGGAAGTCAACGATTTTACCACATTTTTCACATATAATGTGGTAGTGATTATGTGTATTAAAATCAAACCTACTAGATGAATCACCATATGTTAACTCTTTGACTATACCAATATCTTTAAATACTCTTAGATTATTATAGATAGTAGCAACACTTATATTAGGAAATTTAGGTGAAAGTGCTTGATATATTTCATCTGCTGTTGGATGTGAATGTGAAGATATAAGATAGCGCATAATTGCTTGTCTTTGGGGTGTAATACGAACGCCCGCTTGTCTTAATGACGCAATTGACTCTTCAAGTTCATGATTAATAGATTCAAGTTCCGCACTCACTTTTTCACCATCTTTCTAAATAATAATTATTATTACTTAATATTAATATAACTGTTGCTATAAATAAATGTCAATAAATACTTGCTGTTTTCAATTAATAACCATAATCTAAGTTTACTTTATTCTCAATTACATTATTATTATTGAGAAAATGCTCAAGATTCTTTTTGAAAATATCCGTAGCTTCTCTATTATTATTATAATCATTACCTGTAATATGAGCAGTTATAGTCACATTATCTAAATCATATAAAGGATTGTCCTTACTAAGTGGTTCTTTTTCAAAAACATCCAAATAAGCATGTCTAATTAATCGATTTTTGAGTACATTGATGAGCACTTCCTCATCAACAATTGTTCCTCTTCCTACATTTATAAATAAGGCATTATTGTCCATTTGTATGAAATGTTTTCTTTTTAATAAGTAAATTGTTTCTTCTGTTTCAGGTAATGCATTAACAATAATATTCGCCTTTTCAATAACATTATCTAACTCTTCAATTGTATATACTTCATCAAATTGTTCAACATTTTTTCCTGACTTACTAACCCCTATCACTTTCATTCCAAAAGCTTTGGCTAAATAAGCAGCCCTTTGTGCAATCGCACCTGTTCCCAATAACAATAAAGTCTCTTCGTTTAATCTTTTACCAGTAATTCTGGAGTCATAATTTTTTTCAATTTGATTTCTAAAGGAAGTTTTCATTTTTTTATAATCATCCAAAATGAATGTCATTATATATTCAGAAACTTGTTTAGCTTGTATACCTTTACCATTTGTTAGAATGATATCTCGATCTTTAATATAATTTAACGGTAAATTATTTACACCTGTTGCAAACCATCCAATCCATTTAAGGTTGATACAATGCTCGATAAAGTGACGATCTATTTTGCCATCATAACCTATTAAAATGTCCATAGTTTTTCTATCATTGATAGGGATATTTATAGCTTTGTCATAAAATTTAAATTCTTCGTTTGGAAATTGTTTTCTTAATTCATTTTCTATTTCATTTAATCTATTTAAGCTAACAATTTTCAAAATTAACCCTCCAGAATATTTTTTATTGTTTCAATTTGCGTTTTTACCTTTACATTTTCAATTACATCAATAATATTACCATTTTCATCGAGAATAAATGTTGTTCTTACAATCCCCATATTCTCCTTACCAAATGATTTTTTCAATTGGTAAACTCCAACTTTATTAGCAAGTAGATAATCTTTATCTACAAGTAAGTCAAAATTCAATTGATGTTTTTTTATAAAATTTTGATGTTTCTTTTTAGAGTCTGCACTTATTCCATATATATCTACATCAAGTTGATTAAAATCTTCAATGTGATCTCTAAATTCACAAGCTTCAGTAGTACACGTTGGTGTATTATCTCTTGGATAAAAATAAAGAATTGTTTTACGACCTTTAATTGTTTCATTTGAAATAAAATTACCATCTTGATTTTCTAAAGAAAAAGAAGGAAATTGTTCACCTTTACTAATCATATACTCACCTATTTCTTAATTGTGTTGATTTTATGATACGATATTAATTGAAAATATTAAATAAAAAGAGGTTGATAGATATGAAATTTACTGAAAGCGAACGTCTTCAGCAACTTTCTAATGAATATATTTTAGGAGGTGTGAATTCACCTTCACGGTCATATAAAGCAGTAGGTGGTGGGGCACCAGTAGTAATGAAAGAAGGTCATGGTGCTTACCTATATGATGTAGATGGTAATAAATATATCGACTATCTACAAGCTTATGGACCAATAATAACTGGTCATGCACATCCACATATCACCGAAGCTATCCAAGATCAAGCAGCAAAAGGTGTGCTTTATGGGACACCTACTGAATTAGAAATAAAATTCTCAAAAAAACTTAGAGAAGCTGTTCCTTCTTTAGAAAAGATCCGTTTCGTAAACTCAGGTACTGAAGCAGTTATGACGACAATTAGAGTTGCTCGTGCTTACACTAAAAGAAACAAAATTATTAAGTTTGCAGGCTCTTATCATGGTCATTCTGATTTAGTTTTAGTGGCAGCTGGTAGTGGACCTTCTCAACTTGGTTCTCCTGATTCTGCTGGTGTCCCCCAAAGTGTTGCACAAGAGGTGATTACAGTACCGTTTAATGATATAGAATCATATAGAGAAGCTATTGATTATTGGAAAGACGATATTGCAGCAGTATTAGTAGAGCCGATTGTGGGTAATTTTGGGATGGTCATGCCACAACCAGGCTTCTTAGAAGAAGTAAATAAAATTTCTCATGATAATGGAACATTAGTTATCTATGATGAAGTTATCACTGCTTTTCGTTTCCATTATGGTGCAGCTCAAGATTTATTAGGTGTTAAACCAGATCTCACAGCTTTTGGTAAGATTGTTGGCGGTGGTTTACCAATTGGTGGCTACGGTGGTCGACAAGATATTATGGAGCACGTTGCACCACTAGGTCCAGCTTATCAAGCCGGAACAATGGCCGGTAACCCGTTATCAATGAGAGCAGGTATTGCTTTATTAGAGGTTCTTGAACAAGAAGGTGTTTATGATAAACTTGATCAATTAGGTCGTCGTCTTGAAGAAGGGTTACAAAAATTAATAGATAAGCATCAAATTACAGCAACAATAAATAGAATCTATGGCTCACTGACATTGTATTTCACAAATGAAAAAGTTACGCACTATGAACAAGTTGAAAACTCTGATGGAGATGCTTTCGCTCAATTCTTTAAATTAATGTTGAACCAAGGTATTAATCTCGCACCTTCTAAATTTGAAGCGTGGTTCTTAACTACAGAACATACTGAAGAAGATATTGATCGTACACTAGAAGCAGCTGATTATGCATTTAGTAAAATGAAATAACCTACAGTATGAGAACTTGACACATTACCTATGTGTTCAAGTTCTTTTTATGTTCAATTATGGATTAACTGTTGAAAATTTAATTGAAATTTGCGTTTTCACTTTTCTTAAGTAAAATTTATGATAGTTTATAAAATTTAATAGCTTATAAAGTACAAAATAAAACTATTTACTTAATTTCTTAAAATTTTTCATCTAAAAACCACATTGCATATAGATAAACTTGATTATTTAAGTTCAGGGGTGTATAACAATAATGAATGAGAGTATTATTATTACTCAAAATAATTAAAAGGAGCATTTAATTTGAGACTTGGAGCTCGGATTTTCAAAACTGGTATAGCCATTATCTTAGCTATGTCTATCGCTTCTTTACTTCCTGATAATATTGGTCTAAAAACGTTAGCAGGTGTCAGTGCAGTAGTTGCCATGCAACCAAGTGTTTATCGCTCAATCAAAACTGTTTCTGAACAAGCTATTGGTAATGTGATTGGTGCACTACTTGCAGTAACAATGGTAACGATATTCAGTGATAATTTCATTATCATGGGCGTTACCGTTATTTTACTCATTGCAATTTTGTTCCAATTTAATCTAGCTCATGTAGCAACACTTGCAAGCGTAACTGCTCTTATAATTATGGGGCAACATACTGGTTCTTTCTATGTTGTTGCATTTTTTAGATTTGTACTAGTGATGATTGGTGTATTGAGTTCTTCTATTGTCAATCTAATTTTTTTACCTCCTAAGTTTGAAACAAAAATTTATTATAATTCAATGAATATTTCTTCTGATATATTTGTGTGGTTTAAACTTGTACTCAATGACACATCAGAATTTCATAATATTAAACAGGATGGTGATCAACTAAACTCACGCATCAATAAATTAGAAAAGATTTTCGACTATTACAATGAAGAAAGACCATTAACAAAAAAACATATTTATCAACAAAATAGAAAAAAAATACTATTTAGAGAAGTAGTTAGAACGACTAGACAAGCATATGAAGTGCTAAAACGAATGTCACGATATCAAAATGATTTATATCAACTAAATAATCAATTACTTTTACAAATCAAATTAGAACTTGATTCATTAGTTACTTTACATGAACAAATATTTAAGAGTTTATCTAAAAAAGCTAGATATGATGTCACTCAACTAGATTATGAAGTTGACAATCCTCAGAAGAAAAACTTGATGGATGCTTTTCAGCAAGAATTAATTAAAAACCCACATCAGACGCAATATTCTTATAGCAATATGATGCAAATTATTGCTGAAATTGAAGAATACAGATATCAACTTGAACACTTAGATCGCATCCGTTTAAGTTTCTTTACCTATCACCGTTCTGATACTGATATAGACATTTCAGATGAGGACTTTGACTTATAATACAATGGTAAATCAGAATTTTATTGGATTAACCAGTGAAATTCTACTAGTTAGCTGTTTTGACTATAGGTAAAATAGTTCTTATTTTTAATAACTGCCAACAGTACAAAAATGCCTGAGACAACAACAGTCTCAGGCATTTTCAATGTTTTATAAATTTTGAATACTATAAAGATGCTCATATGCACCGCGTTTATTAATTAATTGTTGGTGTGTGCCAGTCTCAACAATTCGTCCATTTTCCATTACAACTATCCTATCTGCATGAGTAATTGTCGATAAACGATGTGCAACAATTAATGTTGTTCTATCCTTACTTAAAACATCAAGTGCTTCTTGAATAATTGCTTCACTCTCTAAATCCAATGCACTTGTTGCTTCATCTAATATTAAAACAGGAGGATTATTTAAAAAGATACGTGCAATTGACAACCTTTGTTTTTGTCCACCTGATAATTTAACTCCACGTTCCCCTACTTCAGTATCATATCCATTCGGTAAGTTTGAAATAAAATCATGGGCATTCGCCATTTTTGCAGCTTCTACGACTTCATCATCAGTCGCATCAGGCCTACCCAACAAAATATTCTCCTTAACAGTATCAGAAAAAAGAATATTATCCTGTTGTACTAAGCCTATTTGATTCCTCAAACTACCAGTTAGGAACTCTTTAACATTATGATGATCGATAAGTATTTCACCTTGAGTCACATCATAAAATCTTGGTATAAGATTAATCAAAGTAGATTTTCCACCACCACTCATACCTACAAAAGCTACAGTTTCACCTTTGTTAATTGTTAAATTAATATCGTGTAATACTTCTTTTTCATTTTCATTATATTTGAAACTCACATGTTTTAAATCAATTTGACCCTCACTGATTTTAATTGGCTGTGCTCCAATGCCATTTTTGATGTCGTAATCCTCATCCATTAATTGAAATACTCTGTCCATAGATGCAAAACTTTGTGTAAGTGTAGTAAATGAAGATACTAGTCTTCTAAGTGGTCCAAATAATTGTTCTAGATAACCGACAAATGCTGCTAGAGTTCCGACAGTAATCGACCCGGTAATTGCTAAATATGAACCCACGCCAATCACAATTATTGGACCTAAATCTGTAACAGTATTAATAGCAGCAAAAGAATACGCGTTCCATCTTGTATGTTGGAATGCTCGTTGTAAAAAGTTTTTGTTATGGTTATCAAAATTTTTCGCTTCATTGTCTTCAATAGCAAAACTTTTAATAACAGACATTCCTTGAACCCGCTCATGTAAGAAGCCTTGTACTTCTGCTAGAGCTTGTGAGCGCACACGTGTAAGTTTACGTAATCTTCCAAAGAAAAAATAAACAGTTAAAATATAAAATGGAAAAATAAAAATAGCAGCAAACGTCAATTTTACATCAAGGAAGAACATAATAGAAAGTGCGATAATAATCGTTATACAGTCAAGCCAGATATTCATCAATCCAGTAAGAATGAAGTCTTTTGTTTGTTCGACGTCATTAATCACTCTTGAAATGACTTGACCGACTTGATTATTTGCATAAAATCGAGCACTTAGTGCTTGCAAGTGATTATACAATTGTTTACGAATATCATATAGTATTTTATTACTTGTCCATTGAGCTAAATATTGTCTAATAAACTCAATCGGCGGACGAACAATTAAGAATATAAATAATGCAATTCCTATCGCTACACCAAGGTGACTAAATTTTTCTTGATTTGTAAGCGAATGATTATTAATCACGCCATCTATAGCATATTTAATCAATAAAGGTATGAGCATGGGAATACCGAATTTAATAATTCCTACTATAATTGTTGCAATAATACGATATCTATAAGGTTTTACAAACTTTAAATATCGTTTTATCATGCGCCTTCCCTCCTAATAATTTGAAAATGAAGAGAGTTTGGCACATTGCATTTGTATACACTTTAAAAATAAAAGATACAAATGTTAATGTCTCAACCTCTAATACACGAAGACACTCTATCAGATATTAAGTTAGAAAGATGAACTAACAAATTATCATTGTTGTTACACTTCATTTATGAATTTTTATAGATTACTTTTACAATATAAATTATTTTAATCTTATTTACATCTATTTTGCTTAATAATCTCTAATTTTTTTATAACGTTCTTTCCATACTTTTATAAAGTCAGGAGCAAAAGGCCCCTTTTTTTGTTCTATCCATTGTTGTAAAATATCAACATTTCTTCTTAAAATAATATCGATATCATGAGGGTAATTCATTTGGTTCATATGTTGCTCGTACTCATCTTCATCAAGTAAATGATATTTTCCGTTCGGATAAACTTTGATATCTAAATCATAATCAATATATTTTAAAGCTTCTTCGTCACATGCAAAAGGCGAAGATAAATTACAATAATAATAAATACCATCTTCTCTAAACATACAAATAACATTAAACCAATATTCAGAATGAAAGTATACAATTGCTGGTTCTCGAGTAATCCATGTACGCCCGTCACTTTCAGTTACTAAAGTGTGATCATTACCACCAATAATCACATGTTCTGTTCCCTTTAAAATTGTGGTTTCTGACCAGACACGATGAATATTACCATCATGTTTATAACTTTGAATCTTAATATTTTCTCCTTCTTTAGGTATGGATTCCTTTACCATACTCCACACCACCTTTATCGTATTTAACCATTTAGATTATATCATATTTTAATATGCTTGATTAACCTATCATTTATAAGTGGCATATGAGATTGATGTTTATAAATTAACCTTCAATAAACTTATATATTTTATCCATTGGTACGGGAAATGTATATTGATCCCTATCATCTAAATTAAACCACGTCATTTGTTGAGATAAATCATTCTCCTGTATATTAAGAGGTGCTGTAACATTGTATACTTCAATATCCCATGTAAGATGGGTAAATTGATGTTTTAATTTAAAAACTGGTTCGTTAATTGTTTCGATTCTTTTTCCTAAATCATCAGATATCACATCGTTTGCATTTGTTTGTTCTCTCATTGGAAATTGCCACATACCGTTAAGAAGTTTTTCTTTACGCTTTTCAAGTAAATATTGACCATTATCATTACGAATCAGAAAAACTTTTTGCTCAACGTTTTTCTTATTTAAACTTTTAGTTTTCACTGGTAATTCTTGTGCAGTCCCCATATGAAATGCCTCACAGTGTTCTTGAATAGGACAAAACAAACACAATGGTGATTTTGGAGTACATACTAACGCCCCTAGCTCCATCATCGCTTGATTAAATGTTCCCGCATCCTTCAACACATATGGGTGTAATTCTTGTTCGAATGCTTTTCGAGTAGACTGTAACTTTATATCACGATAGTCATTGTTTAATCGTGACCATACTCTAAAAACATTACCATCGACAGTTGCTAAAGGATGGTTGAAAGCTATACTCATGACCGCCGCCTGAGTATATGGACCCACACCTTTTAACTTTTTAAATATTTCAGGATCGTATGGTACCTCACCATCATAATTATTATTAACTTCTTTTACGGCAGTATGGAAATTACGCGCTCTGCTATAATAGCCTAAACCTTCCCAATACTTCAACACTTCATCTTCACTAGCTTCGCTCAACGACTGAATGGTAGGGAACCTATGTATAAATCTATAGTAGTAATCTATAACAGTGTTTACTTGCGTCTGTTGTAACATCACTTCACTTAGCCAAATATAATAAGGATTAGTCGTTTCTCTCCAAGGCATATCTCTTTGATTTTTATGAAACCAATCTTCAATATCTTTTTTAAAAGAATTTTCTAGATACATAAAACCTTCCCTCTCTATTAGTTTCATAAGAATGTATTGTTAAAAGCATTCTTATGTTAACTTTAACATGACTCTATATTACATTACTTAGTATATGTTTATTTAAAGTAAGTTAATTTTGTTATTTCAACTTTTAGATTATAATATATATTAAACAAAGAAGAAAAGAGTGAGCAATTATGGACACAGCCACACATATCGTTATGGGTGTGGGTCTTACAGCTTTAGCAACGCAAGATCCAGTTATGGCAGGATCATTTGCTGCTACTGCGACGACTTTAATCGCAGGTTCTTTAATACCAGACGGTGACACCGTACTGAAACTAAAGGATAATGCGACATATATTTCACATCACAGAGGAATTACACATTCATTACCTTTTACAATATTATGGCCTATATTAATTACATTTTTTATATTTGTAATATTTAGTCACACGAACCCCTTACATGTATGGTTGTGGGCACAACTAGCAGTGTTTTTACATGTCTTTGTAGATATTTTTAATTCTTATGGTACTCAAGCATTGCGTCCCATAACTAACAAATGGATTCAATTAAGCGTGATTAATACCTTTGATCCGATAATATTTATTATTTTAAGTATCGGTGTCTTATTGTGGATATTAGGTATGCATCCATATATTGTTTTCTTTCCAATCATATTAATTCTCATAGGCTATTATATTGTAAGATTTAAGATGCAAGCAGCAATTAGAAAACAAGCACTTCAAAAAATTGAGCAATCGCATACACCAGTAAAAGTATTCGTAGCTCCAACAATGAAATTTCATGTATGGCGGGTCGCAATACAAACAGATAAGCATGATTATGTCGGTGTTTCCAAATGGAAAAATGTAGTTTTCACTGATAAAGTTAAACGCCAGTCTATGACTCCTGATTCGATATTATGGAAAGTTAAAGGTAATAAAGATATTTATACATTTTTAAACTTTTCTTCAATTTATCGTTGGCAAACTACGCCATTAGATGATGGCACAACGGAAATTCGACTTATGGATTTAAGATACTTAAATAAAGGTCGTTATTCTTTTGTAGCTATTGCACATTTAACACATGAAAATGAAATTGATCACTCTTATATTGGGTGGGTATTTAGCGAAGATAAATTACAACGTAAATTATTTTCATAATATATTTGAGTGTTACAAAATTCGTATTAACTACGATGCTAATATTGAAGAAAACTTGATATGAAAGAATTTCAATTTAGCCATCGACTGCCTATAAATTAAGAATGCCTCAGACTTTAATTGATGTCTGAGGCATTCTTAATTTAATAAAATATCGTACACTTTATTGAACTATTTATTTATCTAAATTTACGTTTCAACGTTCCTTTTCTTTATTCTTTTTCTCTTTTGAATAACTCTTTTGGTTAGATTGGCTTTGATATTTATCAAATGCTATGTGACGCACAAGCGCATAATTAATCACACACATGATTCCAATTAAAATAATAATATATAAATGATAAGGTAAATTGCTCATACTGACTGTACCAAATACTATTGCTTGCGAACTACCATTTACCAAATAATACAGAGGATTTAACATCATAATATGATTAATCACATTTAAATTTGTCTTAGGGATGTATGTAATTGGAACCATAAAGAAACTGATAGCACTTACTATAATAAATATCAGTTTTACATGTTTAATTGCATAATTCAGTAAGCCCAACATTATCGAAGTCACACTGATAAAAATGGCTATAATTACTAAATAATATAAAAATGAAAGTATTGATGCTTCAAAATTCACAGGCTTAAGGATAATAATAACTATACCCAAAATAAGTATTGTTATTAAACCTAACATCGCTATAACTATAGTAGGTGTGACAGCAGATATATGAAATGACTTCATGACAACGAAATCTCTGATATAGTACTTATAAGCTATATAAATAGATTGTATAATTATGCTGAATATGATGAGTGATGAAATTCTGAATAACCAACGCACTTGAACAATATCAGTAGTATGGTTAAAATTAAAAAATCCTTCTAATGCTAGAATAATTACTAGTCCTATAATTAGGCTAATTGCAAACCACTTCCATGTTTGCTTAAGCCTTTGAGTACAAAAACTAAAAAGATGTGGTAAGTTTTTAATATATACAATTAAATTATCTATCATTTTCACACCTACAATTCAATATAAATCCATTTTTCTTCTTTCATGTCAGCGATAAAATAACCGCTTCCATTTTTTGTAATCCATACATCCTTCGTGATATTAAATGTTTTTTTCAATTCCGTTTTATTTGTCATTGGAATAACAAATCCAGACAGTTTATCATTATCACCAAATATCATTTTTATAGGTTGTTGCGTGATCGGTACAACATACTGTTTATCTTTATCAGGTCTAAGCGTTTCTGTTACTTTATCATGTTTTTGATGTAAGTGACTGTTAAAGTACTCTACGTAAGTACTATAATTTGATTTTATATAAGGTGATAATTTCTTAAAAGTATGAGATTCGTATAACCCAGCTGGATTGAAATAAAACACTTGATTTTTACTAATACTATATGTCCTTTGATTCAATTCGACGCGGTACCTTTTGTTATTTTCACCCGTAATTGTAATTAAACTATACTTAGGTACTTTTAAATTTTTAGACCCGTTTAAAGTAACTGATCCATCTAATGCTAATCCATATGCAAGTTTTTCTTCGTAAGTATCTTTATTCTGATTCTGTATGGATGCTTGAGTATTAATATTCCCTAGTTTGACCATACCTAAGTTATTAAAGAAAAGTACAGTCATTAAAACAAGCCCCATCAAAAAGCTGACAAATAATGTCCAAAATCTCACTAGAAATTTTGGTGGCTTAGCATGATTATAACGTTCTATTCTTTTGAAATTATAAGTCATTTCAGGAATCCGAGATCGATTCTTCTTCCAATCATAATCAAAGTTCTCAATTTCCATTTCTGATTTTAAACTATTACGATCTTTTTCATGTTCTCTAAAAGTTGGTAACACCTGATTTAGAGAACCTTCCTTGCGTATCTGGCCATGTGATACCCATGTTATGTAGTTGCTTGTTTTACTTATCTTTTCTATATCATTATCGATTAAGACTAGAGTTTTATTTGCTTCAATATAATCTGTTGATAAAATGGAAGCTCTTTCTATAAATGTTTCATCTAAATGTGATAAAACGTGATTTAAGATGATAATATCGTTTTTTGAAGAACGTGCAATACTAAGTAAAAGTTGTGCGTATGATTTTTCGCTTAAATTAGAAACCTTTTCCTCTATGTGATCACCTAAATGTGCCCAATGAATAATTTGTTCAACTTTATGCTCAGTTACTTCATAAGGAAAAAGTTGTACGAGTTCGCTCACATATTGGCTCACAGTTAAATTATTAATCTTTCGATCATCAATATCACCGAAATACAAGTTTTTAGTTCGAACAACCTTACCTTTATCAGGTTTCACTGAACCACTTAAAATTCGACCAATCAAAGTTTTAGAAGATCCAGGTTCACCGATTATACCTAATGCTTCACCTTGATAAATGTGCAAAGAAATATTATTTAGGTTGATGTCCTCGGCATCATAACCCAATGGTCGATACCATTTTTTTGAACTATGATTTCTATAGTAATGTGTTACCTTGAGTAATTTTAAAACTATTGAGCTTCCCATCAATTATACATCCTTCTAAAATTTTAATAATGCTAATGGTAGACCTTCCTCAGGTTCACTACTGTTTATTCTAAACCCCCATGCAAATACACCCTTGAGTCGTTCTACTTTAAAGTACTGTTTACTACCATCATTGAGTTTATAGATTTTTCCAGGTTCAATTTTATTGCGATCCACTAGATAGCTTTCTGCTATAATCACTTTACTTTGATAAACATCATATTCATTCATAATGCCATTCATCTCTGCTTTACGCATTTTTTCTTTAAATAATTGTATTTCATGTCTAAGTTCTTGCTCGGACATTTCACTCATTTTCTTTTTATTCATACGATATACCACTTTCTTCTAATTTAGATTTAATTTTATCATAATTATAGCCTTTTCTCATAAGTGCCTCTATGGTTTTAATAACACTTTTATCACTGTCATATTTTTTACAATTTTTATTATAGACTTTCTCTAAATCACGTTGCAATAAATGGTCTAATGTTTCTTCGTCTTGAGAAAAATCTATTTCATTCATAACTAGTTGAATCGTTTCAAGATTATATCCTTTTTGGAGAAGTGACTGTGTTACTTTTTGCTTTACCTTTGCTTCAGGGCCTTTTTTAGACTTCATCACTTTTTTACCAACTTTAATAACGTCATCTAATGGTTGTTGTTGTTCATATGCTTTGACATATTTTTCAATAATCGTAACTTCAATACCTAATTGGTAGAGTTTTTGTCTATATATTTCTGGCCCTTTATCTGTAGTATGTATCATGGTATTTTTTAAACTTTCTGCGTAATCTTCATGATCAATAAACTTTTCCTTATAGCAATAGTCAATGACATCTTGAATAGCATTACTTTGAATATCGTTTTTTTCTAAATACTGTATAACTTCTCTTTCAGTACGTTTCTTATAAGACAAGTATTGAATTGCGAGATTAACACCTCGACGGTAGTGATCATATTCTTGAATGTTCTGCATATCTGACGGTTCAAGTATTTGATCTTTTTTTAAGTTAAATTTAACTAGTGTATCAATATCTATTCCCATTTCAAATTCTCCATCTAAAAAGAGATTAAAGCGTTCTTTATTCTTTTTTTGTACTTCTATTTTAGTTACCTTTGGCATTTTACTATCCCTACTTCTATATTCAAACGTTTTTTCTTACATATATTATTACACATCATTAGATGTTTCATAAAAGACTTTGAATTTTATATATTTACTTTATGCAATAAAAAAGAAGTAAAACAGATTTCATCCTGTCCTACTCCTTCAAATTTATTTAGCTATCGACTCAAAATGTTTTAAAAGATTGACACAACATCATCATTAAATAGTTAATAAAAGTATTGCTTCTATAAACTAATACCAATATATTTATATCATCTTTATTTGTTTGTCGTTTAATTTCCAAGTTGAGACATAGCTTCTTGATATTGTGATTCACTAATAAAATTTTGTTGTTTCATTTTCTCTAAATTGGTTTTAACTCTATTGATGTAATTATTCGACATATCATTTACGTCATACACACTTGGCGCATTTACTTTGCTTGCTAATATGGCACTTTGTAACACACTAATCTGACTCATATTTGAATTGTTTTTATCTACCGTTACACCAAAATAATGATTTGCAGCACCTTCTACAGTATATTGATTATCACCATAATAAATATTATTCATATAAAAACTTAAAATTTGATTTTTACTGTATTGCTTTTCAACTTTACGCGCTACAAACAATTCTTTGATTTTTCTTGTAAAGGATCGTTCATTATCGTAATAATAATTCTTTACAACTTGTTGCGTAATTGTACTTCCACCTTGCACATCTCTATCGCTAATAGTTGAAAACAATGCCCTTGTCGTTCCTTTTATATCAAAGCCATGATGTTTATAGAAACGCTCATCCTCCATTGAAATAAATGCGCCTTTTACATAGTTAGGCATATTTTCGGTAGCAACAAAATCACTTTTATTTTCTATTGATTTTAAATCATCTACATTTGCTCTTGAAGAAATAAAGTACATGACACCAAAAAATATAATCAATAAAATTAATATAGTGATAATTGCTTTTAAGAAAATTTTTTTACTTTTTTTCTTTTTCGGTGGTTTCCCTATTGGTTGATAATACGTATTGTAATGAGGTCGTTGAGACTCATAATGTTGTTCAATATAATCAGCCGTATATTTATCGCTTCTTTTCATGGGTTTTCTCCTTTTCTCAAACTCACCCTTTTAAAGTGAGTTTACCAATTGTTTAACCGTTTAGCTATAGTTAAGTTAAAAAATCAGTCCCAAGGTGTAGCAGTAATTTTAAGACTTAAGTAAAGTCAAAAGTATAATTTATTCATTTATACTCAAGTTGTCATTTAAAAGATATCATTTACTTGTCAAAATTCAGTTTTTAATCATTTATTTGATGCCATAAAAAAGAGACTGTTGAGAAAGTCAAAAACTTTAACAACAGCCTTAATCAATAATTTAAAATCATAATAATGAATGCAAATTAGTTCATTGTAAATCGCGATTTATGCTTCTAATTTTTTTACAATTTCTCTATTGAAGTCATCTAAATCATCAGGTACACGACTTGTTACAATGTTGTTGTCTACCACTACTGATTCATCTACAACATTCGCACCAGCATTTGATAAATCTTTGCGTACGTTAATAACACCCGTAATTGTACGTCCTTTTAAATCGTCAGTATCAACTAATACTAATGGACCGTGACAAATTGCAAATGTTGGAACATCATTTTTAGTGAAATACTTAGCAAAAGTACCATAGCGACCTTCTTCATCTCCACGTAAGTGGTCAGGTGAAAATCCACCAGGAATTAATAATGCATCATAGTCTTCAGGTTTGGCATCAGCAATGCTAACATCAACAGTGACTTTCTCACCGTGCTTACCAACAACTTCATGGTTAGCTGTATCACCAATCACTTCTGTTTCAAATCCAGCATTTTCTAATGCTTCTTTAGGACTTGTTAATTCTATATCTTCAAATTCATCTGCTAGAATAATTGCTACTTTTTTTGTCATAATTTGACATCACCTTTCATTTATCTGCTTTTCAATCTAAGTATAGTATAGACAAAAAAATAGGGTGTTAAACATCTATTGCTAAATTTTCCAAATTAAAAAAAGCTAAACTTATTAATATTATTACATTGTCATTCTCCAACCCCAACTTGCTTTGTCTGTTGAATTTCTATCTGAAATTCTCTTTGTTGGGACCCCAATACTAAATTATATGGAAACCTTTTATGTTTTAATTATTCAGTGGTTATACGTTAAGAAAGTCTAGGATTGTGATTGATGTCCTAGACTTCCTAAATAATTATTTTGAAACTTGTTTCACTTTTTCTTCCAACTGATCAAGTAAACCAATCCACTCATCAATATCTTCTACACGTACCTCATCCGGATTTACGTGATCAATGTCTTCAATAAATTTGTTTAATCGTGTTTTAATTTGATCAATCGTTTGCTGTTCACTCATTAAATATTGGAACTCCTTTTTACTTGTATTTACTACGATAATATTATCCTAACAGAATTTGACAAAAAGCGATATAATCATAATAATATTCATTGTACATTTTGCACATAATCAAAACAAAGTAGATGGAAATTTTTTAATTTTAGGAGTAATAAATTATGATAATATCAAACAAATCCCCTATTTCTATCAACAATGACCCATGGGAAGCATACAATGATATTTTAGAACATAACCAATTAACATTGAGTAATATAGAATTTACAACTACAAATTTATGTAATATGCGTTGCAGTCATTGTGCAGTTGGTTACACTTTACAAACTAAAGATCCTGATCCTCTTCCAATGGATATCATCTATCGACGTTTGGACGAGATACCTAACTTAAGAACATTGTCTATTACAGGTGGAGAACCCATGTTTTCCAAAAAATCAATCAAAAACGTCGTTAAGCCTCTACTTAAGTATGCCAAACATCGTGGTATTTATGTTCAAATGAATTCAAATTTAACTTTACCTCAAGACCGGTATTTAGATATTGCAGAATACATAGATGTTATGCACATTTCACATAATTGGGGAACCATTCAAGAGTTTACTGATGTTGGCTTTGGTGCAATGAGAAAACAACCTCCTCTAAAAGCCAAGTTGAAATTATATGAGCAAATGCTTGAAAATTCCAGCACTTTATCAGACCAAGGTATGTTCGTTTCGGCAGAAACAATGCTTAATCAAAGCACAGTCCCTTATCTAAATAAAATACATAACGAAGTGGTAAATGACATGAAATGTAGCCGTCATGAGATTCACCCAATGTATCCATCTGATTTTGCTAGTCAATTAAATGTATTATCTCTTAAAGAAATGAAAGAAGCTATTCATCATTTATTAGATATACGTGATGAAAACACATGGATGTTGTTTGGTACTCTACCTATCTATCCTTGTTTAAATGATGAATATGATCAACATTTATTGCAACGTTTAAGAAAATCAAAGAATGTTACAATGAGAAATGACCCAGATGGTCGTAGCCGTTTGAATGTTAATGTATTTACTGGCGATGTTATTGTGACTGACTTTGGTGATGAAAATGGTACAATATCTAATATACAAAAGGATAAATTGACAGATGTATTCAACAAGTGGTTAAACACTGATCTTGCACAATCTTTAAATTGTCATTGTGCAGAATATCACTGTCTTGGTCCAAATGTTTTAGTTAAAAATATGTATTACCCAAATACTGATTTCAAGAAAAAAGAACAAAAAATGCATCAATATCAAATATTTTCGTAACTAATTTTGGTATAAACAAACAGTAACCACTCTATGTAGTTTTCAACATTCATAGAGTGGTTACTGTTTTATTAAAAAAGAAAACTTTATTGTTAAAATTATATTATCTTATCATTTAAATTAATTACTAAATTCTTACTTTTCGATATGTCTAACTCTAGATAAATATTCAATTGTATCTATACTTTCTTTACGACGTTCTTTACGTCTAGCAACACGTTGTGGTGCAGTTTCATGGAACCATTTTTCTACAGATGTTTCAGGTTCAACATCAGGTACTGATGTTGGCTTTCCATCACTATCTAATGCTACAAAAGTTAAAAAACTTAAAGCAGCCAAATGGCGCTCGTTCTTATAAACATCATCGATAACAATTTGAACACATATCTCCATTGAACTTGTTCCAGCATAAGAAACCATTGCTTCATAAGATAAAATATCACCTGTTGTAATAGGTCTTAAAAAGTCAACAGAATCTGTTGATGCAGTAACAACTGGGTTCCCAGCGTGCTTCATAGCAGTAATAGCAGCTATTTCATCTATATTTGCCATTAAAGTTCCACCGAACATTGTGTGATGATGATTTGTATCTTGTGGATATACCTGTCTTGTTTTGACGCATTTAGCATCTGACATTTTTTTGCTTTTTCTATTTGTGTTAGCCATAAATCATAATCTCCCCAATTTATAATATTTAAACAAACTCCCAATTCATTTCAATAAATTGATTGTTTATTCCACTTATACTATTTAGCCCAATTTCCATTTTTAAAAACTAATTCTTTTGTTTCATCTTGCAATATCCCATAAATTGTTAAATCAGGACTACCAATCATGAAATCTTCATGAATATTGGAATCATTAAGTCCATTTGTAATTTTTTCTTCTGTAGTCATTTCAGTACCACCTTTGATATTAAAACTATAAGCTGACCCAATAGCTAGGTGGCATGATGCATTTTCATCAAAAAGAGTGTTATAGAATATTGTGCGTCGGTTTGATATTGGTGAATCGTCGGGCACTAGTGCTACTTCCCCTAATCTACATGCACCTTCATCAGTTGCAATCAAATCTTTAAGTAATTTCTCACCTTTTTCTGCTTTGACATCAACTATCACACCATCTTTAAAAGTCAATGTAAACCCGTCTATAATGTTACCATTAAGATTTAAAGGTAATTTGTTTGTTACATATCCATTAACATTGTTTCTATCTGGAGCTGTAAAAACTTCTTCTGTAGGGATATTAGCAATAAAAGGTTGACCGTCCCCATTTACATAACTTGTTGCATCTTCCCATATGTGTCCTTCAGGTAACCCTACTATTAAATCCGTGCCTTCTGATATGTAATGTAAAGCTTGATAGTTTTTCTCTTGTAATCGTTTAGCGTGAACACTTAAATATTTAACGTGTTTTTCCCAATTTTCAATTGGATTTTGTCCATCTACACGAACAATATCAAATACTTCATCAATGAATTTAATATATGCCGATTCAACATCCAACTCAGGATAGACACGATGTGCCCAATCTCGCGTAGGAAAAGCAGCCACTACCCATGGAAACTGGTTTTTTTGACTTGCTTCCATATATGGTTTAAATCCTTTTGAGTATACAGTTTGATACGCTTTTAACTTATGCGCGTCTATTCCACTTAATAGCTCTGGATCTTCAGCAATGAGTGCCAAGTTCGCTGCACCACGATTAACATAATCAAGACGCTCTTCAATATCATATTGTTTGAGTTCTTGGTTTTCAAAGTGTTCAACTGATTCGTTTTCAAATTTTAATCTTTTTAATCTCGGGTCTGTGTAACTCACTCGAACATCTTCTGCCCCTGCTTTATATGCTTCCTCAACGATTAAATGAGTTAATTCTAAAGCTTCGACAGATGAACGTATAAATACTGGTTGATGTGGCTGTACATTCATTCCCACTCTTACTAATAATTCTGCATATTGTTTTAACTTATTATGATAACTCGTCATATTAATCCTCCATATCTTGTCTAAGTTGTCCTAAATGGTCCGCAATGGCCGTAACCTCACTAGGCGAGAATGAATCTTTAGACATTACGAATTCATATATTTCGCTTATGTCTTGATGAGGTGTTGATTTAAATTTTTCCGGATTAAGTAATGCTTGATTTACAATATTTAATTTTTGTCTAATATTAGAAATCATTTCTTCATTAGATAATGACATTTAATTCACCTCTTTAGTTCAATATTCTATCAAAATATCATATTTTGTTAAACTTTGATAGAATTTGAGGTTAAGTACTTTCTTATTGTTTAGATAGTATATAAAATGGGCATATAAATACATAGTTTGGAGTGAATACTTATGATACATGTAGCATTTGTATGTCTAGGTAATATATGTCGTTCTCCAATGGCTGAAGCTATCATGAGGCAAAGACTACAAGAAAGAGGCATTTCAGATATAAAAGTTCATTCTAGAGGTACAGGACGTTGGAATTTAGGCGAACCTCCACATAATGGAACACAAAAAATTCTACAGAAGTACCATATTCCTTATGATGGTATGGTGAGCGAACTTTTCGAACCTGATGATGATTTTGACTATATTATTGCTATGGACCAAAGTAACGTAGACAATATCAAACAAATCAATCCAAATTTACAAAGACAATTGTTCAAATTGCTAGAATTTAGTAACATGGAAGAGAGTGATGTACCAGATCCATACTACACTAATAATTTTGAAGGTGTTTTCGAGATGGTGCAATCATCTTGTGATAATTTAATTGACTACATCGTAAAAGATGCAAATTTGAAAGAGAGGTAATTCAACTATGGAAAATAAATTAGTACCTGGTATTTTAATTGGTGCCGTAATTGGTGGCGCGGCTGCTCTTGCTGATAAATCTACACGTCATTCTTTAAAACAATCATTCAAAGACATCAAAGAAGGAAATCGTACACGTAAACCTTCAAAAATAAGTAGCATCAAAGATGAAGTAATGTATTGGAAGGATACATTAGAAGAAATACGTCGCAATAATCCTGAATTAGAACGTTCAATTAAAGATGCTAAAGAAACTTTTGTAAATCGTAAAAATCAACGCTTAGGTAAATAAACTTTTAAATACGTAGCATTTTCTGAGAAAGTAGGACTTCAATTGGAAAATGTAGGCATATAAGTTTATGATATTCGATGACTATGAAGTGGAACGGAATTCATTCTAAATGAATTCCGTTCCACTCTTTTTATCTTTGTTGATTATAAACTCTACATTGATTGTTAAACTTTGACTCGCCCTTGTTTAATACTTTAACTCGTGTTTAAAACTATAAATCAATATTCAAAAACTATTGCCTTTCTATTTAATTTAGGCCAAAATAATCATTGAGTGTTAAAAATACATTACTTTTTAAAGGGTATTAGATTTATCATATATAAATAAAACCATTTTTGTTTTACTATACCGCAAATATGGGAATACAAGTTTAAATGTAAAACATAAAAAGCGAAGGAGATTGTTATGTCAAAAAAAGAGAAAACAACTTCTAAATATCTTAATTCAATAGAAGATAAAGAGCATAAAAAGAATAAAAAAATAGAAGTTGACCGTACATATATAGAACCGCAAGAATTCCAATCGAAGAAACCTAAAAAAAAGAATCAAGTATTTTTTGTTTCTCGGCTGAATAAACCAGCAAAATACACCGAAAACTCTAATTTCTTTTCCTACCTTATTTATAGGATAGGTAAAGATGACGCTGCAGGTTTAGCAGCACAGATGACGTATCATTTTGTATTAGCACTTTTCCCAATGCTAATTTTTTTACTTACGCTACTTGGTCAATTCATCACGATTGATGCTAATCAGATTAATCAAAAAGTAAGTCAATATGTCCCTGATCAAGAAACAGCTAGTATCGTTGGCGGAATTGTTAAAGATATCTCTGACACTGCCAGTGGAGGTATTTTGTCAGTTGGGTTAATTTTAGCTATTTGGTCAGCATCAAATGGAATGTCCGCTATTATTAACTCATTTAATGTTGCTTATGACGTTGAGGATTCTCGAAACGGTATAGTAGTTAAATTATTAAGTATACTATACACACTTGTTTTAGGTGCAGTATTTGTTGTTGCTGTTGTACTTATTACACTAGGTCCAGTCATTAATAAATTTTTATTTGGACCACTAGGTATTGATAATCAAATTGAATGGATTTTTAATTTAGTACGAATTGTTATTCCATTGATTATTATTTTCATCATATTTACTGTACTTTATTCAGTTGCACCTAATGTTAAAACAAAATTACGTTCCGTTATTCCTGGCGCTATTTTCACTTCCATTATTTGGTTACTAGGGTCGTTTGCATTCGGTTACTATATTTCAAACTTTAGTAACTATTCGAAAACATACGGAAGTTTAGCTGGTATTATCATTTTATTCTTATGGTTGTATATCACAAGCTTTATTATTATTATCGGTGCTGAAATCAATGCAATTATTCACCAAAGAAAAGTCATAGCTGGTCACACACCTGAAGAAGCCGCTATTAAACATGATGATAACAATGAAAATCATTATAACGAAAATACGACTTATGAATACTACAAAGATAATAAAGATGTAGATATTTCTAATGAAGATGATACTTATAATATCAATCATCAATCTAAAGAAGAACATCACACAACCGACTGATAATATCGAAAGGCGAAAGTATCGGTAGATGCACCGTTACTTTCGCCTTTAATAATTTATTGAATTAAATTATGTTGAAACGCATAGATTACTGCTTGTGTTCGATCTTGTACTTCTAATTTACTCAGTATGTTACTTACATGAGTTTTTACTGTTTTGATGGTGATATGAGATGCGCTTGCAATCTCTTGGTTAGAGTATCCTTTAGCTATAAGTAATAAGATCTCCATTTCTCTTTCTGTTAACATTTCATAAAGCTCGGCACGTTTTTTCATACGGTTGCGCATTTTTACTAACACTTCTGGTTCAAATACTGATTCACCTTCATACGTTTTACGCACAGCGTCAGCTATATCACTTGCACTTGTTGTCTTTAAAATATAACTATCTACTCCAGAATCAAGTGCACGATAAACTTCTTTATCTTCTATAAAGCTTGTTAACATGACTACTTTAATTTGAGGTAAATCTTTTTTTATTTCAGTAGTAGCTTCTACACCATCCATATCGTCCATAAGTAAATCCATTAATATTAAATCTGGTTTTAGCTCATGCGCTTTAGTGATAGCCTCCTTACCAGAAGCACCCTCACCTACTACTTCTATATCTTCTTGTGTTGAAAGATAGCTTGAAATACCGATTCTTACCATTTCATGATCATCAACAAATAAAACTTTAATCGCCACTTGAATTCTCCTCCTTATTCAATGGTGCCTTAACTTCAATTCGTGTACCTGAATCAGGTAAAGATACAATATGAAACGTCGCACCAATTTCTAACGCTCGTTCTCGCATATTTTTTAAACCATAACTTTGTTCAAATTTTTCATCTACATTAAATCCTTTTCCATTATCTTGAATTCTTAGTAAAAGATAATCCTCTTGATTAAATAATTCCACAGTTACTTTCGTACCATTTGAATGTCTCAATGTATTTGAAATAGCTTCTTGTGTAATTCTGAACAAATGATCTTCAATACCTTTTGGCACTTCAAAATCTTGAATTTCATGCAAAACTTTCATTGGTACTTTCTTTTGTAAATCGATGACTAAATCTTTAATACCTTCACCTAGAGACTTATCTTTTAAACCTATCGGTCTTAAATGTAACAACAAAGCTCTCATTTCAAGTTGTGAGTCTTGAACCATTTTTTCAAGAATTGGTATCTGTTGATTTAAAGGTGGTTCTAATTTCGACTCTTTTATTGCTGATAGCATCATGCTCGCAGCAAATAATTGTTGGCTAACAGAATCATGCAATTCCCTAGCAAGTCGCTGTCGCTCATCTTCGATAATCTTTTTGACTTTTACATCATTAATATTGTAGTTTTCATTAGTTAAATTCTGAGTCTTCATTCTAAGTCGATGTAATTCTTGATTTAATGGAACTAGTGTATGATAAATATCTATCGTTTCTGTATATAATTCGATATTTTGATCATTGATACCTACTGTTTGTCCTTCTATTGATCTTTCTATTTGGGAAATAATCCAATCATTTTGTTGATTAATTTTATAAGCTAAAACAGATCCAACTATAATACATAAAAAAACTATTAATAAATTTAAAAATAGAAAAACAGGTATTCCAAATATTTGTGTATAAAACATCCCTTGAAAAAAGATAATATTTACAAACACTTTATCAATAAATAAAAAAGCAATAAGCATACTATATACTAATATAAGCATTGAGCCTATAGCTCTTATGTAGTGATTCATCTGTAAATCACCTCTACGTCTCCAATGAATGATGAAACGTAAACATTAACAGTATAATTATCATCTTTCGTTTTTTCTTCAATTTGAACATGGTTATTCTCAATCTTATAAGATTTATCATTCACATAAGCAGTACCGTAGAAGAGAGTCGCATGTAAATTTATATTATAATTAAGAGGTACAACTACTTGTACTTTACCTAAAATATGACGCACAACTATGGTATTTGTTTCCTTAATATTTGCTGCTTTTGTCATGTCAATGTGTATGTCTCCTATACCGTGTTGAATTTGTACGTCTTCCCATTTATATACATACACTGGTGTATGTTGTTCACCAAACCATTTTTGTTTAATGAAAATGGGTGATGTGATGTCTTCATCTGTAGCAATCACTTTTAAAGGTCTAAACTTATAAACCAAGTAACGTATGATGACTACAATTAAAAAGACAAATAGAATAATAATCGTATACTTATTAGACAAAAGTGTAAAAGCAATTAATAAAGTTCCTATCCAAAAAGATAATAGACCTCTAACTTTATGGAAATACACATATCCTACATATACAAGTACACATCCTAATAGGAGTACTAGTAAAAAACCAATTTTCTCAAAAAATATATAATAAAAATTGGCAATAATCATTAAAGCAGTAAAAATAATCAACATTTCAGTTGATATATATTTGCGTGTCATATTTCGCCACCTTTCTATGCTACAGCACTCATATGATATATAAAGTGGAATGCTTCTTCAGTAGTTATTTTCATTCTAGATTGTAAATTTATATCCGCTTCAATTCTCGCATAATAAGACTCAGCATCATTTAATTGTGATTTAATCATATCAATATCATTATCATGTATTTCTTCAGCACAATAGATTGCTTGATTGTTTACTAAATCTATATATTTATTTTCTAATGAGAGCGTGAGGGTGTCAATTAACTTCTTTAGTTGTAATCTTTTTTCTCTTAAATAATTAATATAAGTATCAATATTTTTAATTTGCTTATCTAATGACATTTTATAGTCATTGATATTTTTTTTAGTAATACGTTTTATAAATTGTTGTAAATATGAATCTAAAATATTCAATGATATCACCTCGTCACTGATTAAGCTTTATTATAAAACAATTCCGAAACCTAATGAAATAGGCTTCGGAACCATATACGCTTCATACTTTAGTCTGACGAGATATGAAAAAAGTAAATCATAATCTTAAATTCTAATTTGAATTACTAATATTTAATTAATCATCAATCTTAGTTGTAAGTAACGGACCATCTTTAGTTACTATAACCGTGTGTTCAATTTGGGCGACATAACTTTTATCCTTAGTTTCAAATGCCCATTCATTTTTACCTTCAGTTACAAATGTAGCATGTGTTGATATGAATGGTTCTACTGCAATGACTTGCCCTTCTTTTAATAATGTTTTATCTTTAGGATCAAAATAATTCATGACATGATTAGGTGCCTCATGAAGTGATTGTCCAACACCATGTCCAGTTAAATTCTTAATCACAGTCAAGTCATTTTGTCGTGCCGTTGCATGAACAGCTTTTCCAATATTACTCAATTTTGTACCTGGTTTCACCTTTTTCATAGCATTTTCAAAAGCCATTGTGGCTACGTCACAGACCTTTTGCTTAAGAGGTTGATCTGATTTCCCTACAACAAATGAAATACCAGTATCAGCATAGTACCCATTTTTTAAAGCTGATACGTCAATATTAACTAGGTCACCTTCACGAATTACTCGTTTACCAGGGATTCCATGTGCGACCTCTTCGTTAACACTAATGCAAGTTTGACCTGGGAAGTTTTCATCATGAATAGGCGCTGAAATCGCTCCATGCTCTTCAAATAAATCTTTGGCAATGTGATCTAATTCACGGGTAGTCACTCCAGGTTGAGTAGCTTCTTTCATAGTATCTCTGACTTTTGCACAAATGTAACCTATTTCTTTTAACGCTTGTAATTCTTCATCAGTTTTAACAATCATTTTATCCCGTTCCTTTATAAATTATATTACATCTTATTATAGCAAAAATTTTTTGATATACTAAATATGAATGTATAACGATTCGTAATAGTTAAATTAATTTTCAAAGAAAGAAAATTTGTCTAAAGTAAAGTCTTTTCGAATTTCCTTTTCTTAAGAGGAGTCAGTATGATATGAATGATAAATGGTATAGACATATAATTGGAGCGCGAACTATTAAAACTGGTTTGGCTACTTTTTTTACGTCTTTATTTTGTATGTTGTTAAACCTCACTCCAATTTTTGCCATACTTACTGCAATTGTTACAATTGAACCTACTGCTAAAGCATCATTAAAAAAGGGGTATAAAAGGCTACCAGCAACAGTTATCGGTGCGTTATTTGCTGTTGTCTTTACATATGTCTTCAGTGATCAATCGCCGTTAAGTTATGCTTTAAGTGCTACATTTACCATTTTGATTTGCACTAAACTTAATTTACAGGTAGGAACAACTGTTGCAGTATTAACTTCCGTTGCGATGATTCCAGGTATACATGAAGCATATGTATTCAATTTCTTTTCACGGTTACTTACAGCTCTTATAGGGCTTGTTACGGCTGGATTAGTCAATTTTATCATCTTACCACCTAAGTATTATCATCAACTTGAAGAGCAATTAGCCCTTAGTGAGAAAAAAATGTATAATTTATTTTATGTACGCTGTAATGAGTTATTATTAGGAAAATTTAGCTCAGAGAAGACTAGTAAAGAATTATCAAAATTAAACATAATTGCTCAAAAAGCTGAAACATTAATGAGTTATCAAAGAGATGAACTTCATTATCATAAAAATGAAGATAATTGGAAATTATTAAATCGCCTTACAAATCGCGCTTATAACAACCGTTTATTTATTTCACATTTATCTAACATTATTTATTTACCCAAACATACGTCTATTGCTTTTGATGCTAATGAGAAGATAGCATTGATTAATATTAGTAATAGTATTAATGGCATCATTCAAAAAGGAAGCTTTACACGTCAAAAAGAATCTATTGCAACATTAAAGTCTTCTGTTAAACAGATGGATGAGTTTGACCAAAATCAAATGAAAAGTACACTCATATATGAAATTCTACTCATATACAAAATTTTAGATTCACGTTATGCAAAATAATATGACGTTAAAAATAATTACTTTATTGCCTATTCAAAAAATAATTAAATATGATACAAAGCCGTAGAACAAAGTTTATCTACGGCTTTCTTGATACATATAAATATACCCATAAATCTCGTTAACGCTTTAAATTTGAATGTTTGGCAAACTATTCGTCTACACCTTCACCTATCGTCACGCTCGTAACAAATCCTTGTGTCACTTTGTATTGTAATTTAATCATTTTACCATGATAGACATATATACCGTCTTCTGGATATTGTGAATCACTGCTTGTATGTGGAATATGATTCAATCTCTCTTTTGGGTATGCATCTTTCATACTTTCAAGTGATAGTGATTGATTATTAATACTGAAACGTACACTTATCGCTGTATGATTGCTTGTAGCTCTGATTTCTTGATCATAAATCTTTTTGTATTCAATATCATTAGTATCATCTTGTTGAATCTGATAACCATTAATATTTAAATGACCATTATCTAGAGAAGTAATAAATTGAGGTTGAGTTAAAAATGTTGGATTTTTACCTGCCTCACCTTCTAATGAAAAGCTATGAGATTGTTTGGTTTCGTTTGTTTGATGATGCTTTTCTAAGTAAGTATGTGCTTGTGCGACATGTGAAAACGGAAAGGCTAACGTTAAAGCAGCTAGAGTCAATGACGTCAATTTAAAAATCTTCATATTTTCACTCCTATATTTATTGTATGGTTCAATTACAGTTTAACAACTATTATATGTTTCAAAGTATTTTTTTCGTAGATAATAGAAATTAGCACTTGAGTGTCTATGTTTCAAGGTCAATGAACATTAACGTTTCCTAAATGTATATCAAAAGGTGCTACGTATTCATATAGAACAATTTTTTTCATCTCAACACCTCCCACTTTCCATATTTTCTTTAACGTTTTTTAAAAGAAAATGCTCATCACTTCGTTCATGACCTTTTGTTAATTAACATCTTCATAAGTTATTTACAATTCAGTCAATGGCTGCTAATACGTTAAAATGCCTCTAGAACATGCATTGATGTTCTAGAGGCATTAATATGATAAGTCTTTATACTAATAATCAATTATCGTCATGATTAACAATCATTATTAAAAATTAAGTTGTATTGAGTTATTTTTTATTTTCTTTTGCACGTTTAATCAGAACTTGCTTAGCAGCTTCTTCCTCGGTGTTATCAATCTTTTTAGGCTCAAATAGTATGCCTTTTCTTTCACATGCTTTCTCAAGTAGATAATCAGTTATTTCATGATTTTTTGGTAAAATTGGGCCGTGAAGATAAGAACCTAATAGATTTTTATAGTGTATACCTTCTTTTCGATCGTTATCATTATTACCATAACCATACGTTACTCGACCTAATGTTCCATACGGATGATATGTTCTACCACCATGATTTTCAAATCCAACAATCGTGCCAAAAGTATCACTCTCTATAATGATATCTCCAGTTAAGCGTTCTTTTTTAGACTCGGTATAGAAGTCAAGAACACCCAATCCTTCTAACTCGGTACCATCAGGAGTAATATACTTATGACCTAAAAATTGATAACCACCGCATATAGTTAACCCAGGCATACCATCTTCAATTGCATTTTTTAACGACGTTTTAATCTTACTTAATTCCTTTGTGGCAAGCGCTTGTTCCCTATCACTCCCACCACCAATGAAGAAAATATCGCAATCATCAAATGTGACTCCTTCAGTCTCATTGATTTCTTTAACATTTATCTTAATATTTCTTTTTTTAGCTCTTTGTTTTAATGCCATGATATTACCAATATCACTGTATAAATTAAGCTTATCTGACATGAAATGATAAACCGTTAGTTCATTCATCTTACGATTGCCCTCCTTCAAATGAGCGATTAAGTTGTTCAAGCATTGGTGTTAATGATGTATAGTTTGGAATTGCTACCGTAAATGAACTGTATTTCATAGTTAATGCAGTCGCTTTGTAGATATCCTTTTCAACCTTAATAGGCACTTCAACTTCAGCAAGTTTGAGACGTAATTGTAGTTCCTCAGCACGTGTACCACTTACAATGATAGCTTCGATATCTTGGGTAGCCAGCTTTTCAAAGTCAGCATCGTATATCCATGAAATATCTCGACCATCTGCCGCGTTGTCATTAAGACTAATAACATAAACTTTTTTATCATCAATTTGTTCGCCTACTGATAAACTTGCATTCATTCCAGCTGGATTTTTTGCTAGATTAATCATAGCTTCCTTCTTGTTTTTTGAAAAATACTGCATTCGACCATTATCAGACGTATATGTTTCAAAACCTTTGCGTATTGCATCATCATTTAATCCCAATTCTCTTAATACGGTATAAGCTGCTATTGCATTATAAGAATTAAAATCTCCTGCAATTTTCATATTAAACTCACTTTGGTTTATTATCATTTTTAAGAATGGTGAAGCTTCAAATGATGAGACTTCATATGTAGATACTTCTCGTTTAAATCCACACTCACAGTGATAATGTCCAATTTGATTATAATGTATATAGTCATATTGCAATAATCGTCCACAATTAGGACAATATTTACTTTCATTCATTGTACTTTGTTCAAATTCATGTGCAAATTTTTTCATTCCGTAATACACAATGGAATGACTTGCAATTTTCAAACGACTCACAAACGGATCATCTGCATTTAATAATAATTTTATCCCTTTGTTACTTATTGATTTTGCAATATTATCAACCATAATATCGATTTCACCAAATCGATCCATTTGATCTCTAAAGAAATTTGTAAACACCATCATAGAGGGTGTAATTTCGTTTAAAACACGTGGTATAGATCCTTCATCTATTTCAATTATCGCAATATTAGTATCCTTAGAGCTTTGCATAATGAAAGCAGAAGTTATCCCTGCTGCCATATTTGCCCCTTCATTATTGTGAATAATGTTTATTTGATTTTTCTTTAAAGTATGTCCAATTAAGTTAGATGTAGTCGTTTTACCATTAGTCCCACTAATAAAAACAATGTCATCTACTTGTTTAGCTAATTTTCTTAAAATATTATGATCCACACGTCTTGCAATCTGTCCCGGCAAGTCTGTACCCTTTTTACCTACAGCTATACTTGCTTTCCTTGCTAATTTAGCCATGTGGGTTGCAGTCCATTGTCTCATGCGTTTCCTCCTCCAATTTGCACTCGAGTAATTATAACACGTAAAGGGTATAACAAAAAAGATTCTCATCTAAGATGTGCTATTCATTTCACAAATTAGAATAATTATTAATAAGAACGATAATCACTACTTCTAGATTAGAATAATTATTATTTGCTATTGAGAAAAGTTTTGTTATAATATACAAGAATCTTATTTTTATTTATACGGGGTGATTGAAGATGTTAAGTAAAGAACTATTAGCAGCTTTAAATGAACAGATGAATCAAGAATATTTTGCAGCGCACGCATATATGGCAATGGCGGCATACTGTGACAAAGAATCTTATGACGGATTTGCAAATTTTTATATAGAACAAGCTAAAGAGGAACGTTTCCACGGTAAAAAAATCTATGACTATATCAATGATCGTGGCGAACATGCTATTTTTGATACAATTAAAGCTCCTAAAGTAGAATTTTCTTCTATTTTAGAAACATTTAAAGATAGTTTAGCTCAAGAACGTGATGTTACTCAACGTTTCTATAATCTATCAGAATTAGCTCGGAATGATAAAGATTATGCTACAATTTCATTTTTAAACTGGTTCTTAGATGAACAAGTTGAAGAAGAATCTACATTTGAAACTCATATAGATTACCTTACTCGTATTGGTGACGATTGTAATACACTTTACTTATATGAAAAAGAATTAGCAGCGCGTTCATTCAACGAGTAATAATTACAATAACTTATTCCTAAATATTGTGTTATTTACCCTTAAATCTCCTCAAAGATAAATGATTTAAGGGTTTTTTTAATGCATAAATCATTTGTTTTAACCCGTTTTACTATCTATAAAATTGTTATTGTAATAAAATATTGACATTAAATACTCACATAACCAAAAATAATTGAAAGGAATGAAATAATGGCACAAAATGCATTTGTTGCACTGGACTTTGAAACTGCTAACGGTAAACGAACAAGCATATGCTCTGTAGGAATGGTCAAAGTTATTGATAATCAAATAACAGAGTCATTTCATACCCTTGTGAATCCTTTTGACTACTTTACTGAAACAAATATTAATGTACACGGCATCCACCCCGAAGATGTGCAAGATGCTCCTGGATTCAAGCATGTCTATCCATATATGTTACAATTTATTGATCAACTTCCTGTTGTTGCCCATAATGCTGCTTTTGATATGAATGTGTTACATCAAAGTTTAAAAAGTCTTAATATAGATACTCCTTCTTTGACATACTTTTGTTCATATCAATTAGCTAAACGAACAATTAATGCATATCGATATGGACTAAAACATTTAATGAACCATTACCATTTAGATTTTCACGGTCATCATGATGCGTTAAATGATGCTAAAGCTTGTGCAATGATTACCTACCGCTTATTGAAACATTATGATGATCTTCAAAGCATGTTAAGTATATATGGAAAAAATCTTAAAGATAAAGGCTGATTGTCCACTTAACCTGTGTTCATCAGCCATTTAAATAAAATCATATATTGTTAAATTTTTAAAATCAGATTGCTCTAAACTCCCGACCGTAACACCTATTAATCGAATCGGAATCTCTGGATCTTTTAAGTCGTTATATAAAGTATATGCAATATTATAAATATCAGTTTCAGTACGAATAGGATCTCTCAAACTTTTTTGTTTTGAGATTGTTTCATATTGATAAGTCTTTATCTTTACAGTGACTGTTTTACCTGATTTTTGAATTTTATTTAAACGCTCTGCTGTTTTTCCTGAAAGTTCTCTTATTTTTCTTAAAATAACATCATCATCGTTAACATCTGTAGAAAATGTCCTTTCAGTCCCAACAGATTTACGAACTCTACTCGCCTTTACTTCATTATGGTCTATACCTCGAGCTTTATTATACAAACCTCGTCCTCTTTTACCGAACAAGCGTATTAATTCAAATTCATCTTTATTATATAAATCTTGACCTGTATATATATGATGTTGATGCATTTTTTTCTTCGACGCTTTGCCTACCCCTGGGAAATCTCCAATATCTAATTGCATTAATATTTCATGTACATTATTGTAATCAATAACTGTCAAACCATTTGGCTTGTTCATACCACTCGCTAACTTAGCTAAAAACTTATTATAAGACACGCCAGCTGACGCAGTTAAACGTGTTACTTCGTATATATCTCTGCGAATATAATTTGCAATAGTTGATGCTGATAAATCCGGTCTCACTAAATGTGTAATATCTAAATAAGCTTCATCTAAAGACATAGGTTCTACTAATTCTGTATAACTTCTGAATATTTCCATGATTTGACCAGATACCTCTCTATAAGCATCAAAACGGCTTGTTACATAATAGCCATTGGGGCACAGCTTATGTGCTTGAGTCATAGGCATAGCAGAGTGAACACCATAAGCTCTTGCTTCGTATGATGCCGTAGAAACAACGCCTCGATGACTCGCTTTACCACCAACGATGACAGGTTTTCCTTTTAATTTAGGATTATCTCTCATTTCAACTTGAGCAAAAAAATAATCCATATCTATATGAATAATTCTTCTTTCAGTCATCGACTCACCTCACTATGTCTTCCAAAAAATAGCTTTATACTATTATACGCCATCAGTTTTATCTTTACATGTATTGTGCACATGATAATACTTGTATTGTTTATTTACTTAATGTAATAGCAAAAAATAGGACTACAATTTTAGAATAAATTCATAGTCCTATCCTTTCCTACATAAGTGGTTATGTGAATGTAGTTGCATATTTTAATGAGATATTTGTTTATTACGATGGAAACGAGTTGAAAAATAAGAAATGAAATTTTTAAATCAATTATCAACTTTAATATATGCGCTTTTCAGTATAATTAGTGATTATTCATAATAGGTTTGAGTGGGCTTTTGTTGATAAAGATACAAACCTTCTCCATAAGTTTGTATATATTTGAATTTGCTTTGTAATGCCAATGCTACTAAAAACACATCTATCATGCAATAACTTGTATGTATACTAAACATAAAGATTAAAGATGAGAAGGAATATATTTGAATAAGTGCTAGTAAGGTCGCACTTATGATAACAAGTGGTGCTATCATGATAATTGTAAATTGCCACCGATGAAAACAAGTCTGAGAGAACTGTACAATAATTTTGTTTTTATCATATTTTAAAGATGGTTTTTCACCTTTAGAAAATATAATGAACAAAATACGATGGATAAACTCGTGCAAAATAACTAACACTGCGAAACCTACAAAGCCCAAAATAATATTAATGACAAGATTTTGTTCAATGATATGTGTTGTTTGATAAGCCCATTTATAAGTAAATAGTATTGTAAATAGCGCCAATACAATTTGTAACAGAACAAATCGTTGGATTTGAAATTTATTGCCTGATAAATCTATTTTATGCACATTCACCCCTCCAGTTCTCTATTTTCAAAAATAGTATACAATTTTTATTATAGCTAAAAAAGACCTTTTTCAATAAAGTAAGTTGCCTGTAATACAATCTTAACAATCACTTCAAAATAATAATGAATTGACTTCTATTAAATTCACTCTTCGTCTTTACGTACAAATAAAGCTACAGTCTCAATATGTGTTGTTTGTGGAAACATATCAACTGGTGTAATTTCTACTAACTCGTATTGTTCAGCCAATATTTGCGCATCTCTTTGTTGTGTTGAAGGGTTACATGATATATAAACAATTCTTTTCGGATTTAATTTTAAAAGAGTAGTTAAGAAAGTTTCATCGCATCCTTTTCTAGGTGGATCTACCATGACTACGTCAGGTTTAATCCCTTGTGATTTCCATGTTAAGATAACATCTTCTGCTTTTCCACATTCGAAAGTCGTATTTTTTAGTTGGTTTTTAGTCGCATTGTCTTCCGCATCTTTTATGGCTTGCGGAACAACTTCTACTCCATAAACATGTTTGGCTAGTGGTGCCATATAGAGCCCAATCGTTCCTATACCACAATACGTATCCAATACTATTTCTTTTCCTGTTAATTGAGCATAATTCAGAGCTTGCTGATAAAGTTTTTCAGTTTGTGATGAGTTAATTTGATAAAATGATAAATCAGAAATATGATAAATTACTTCACTTAATTGGTCTTCAATTTTGTCTTTACCATATAAAGTCATTGATTGACGCCCCATAATAACATTAGAATGGCTATTGTTTATATTCTGTTTAATACTTGTTATATTTGGAAATTCTTTTTTCAGCTTGTTTACTAACAGTTCTGATTGTTTAAATGTTGCTCCATTTGTAACAAAGATAACCATCATTTCATCGGTATGATAACCAGTCCTTACTACTAAATGACGTATTAAACCTGTTTTCGCTTTTTCGTTATATATAGATATATTTAATTCATTGAGCCAGTACTTCACTCGATTCATTACTTCTTGATGTTGTTTATCTTGTATAAGACAACTATCCATATCTATAATGTCATGGCTACGTTGTCTATAGAATCCCATTATAACTTGATTGGAGTTACCTTGACCTACAGGAATTTGAGATTTATTACGGTAACGCCAAGGATTATCCATGCCAATAGTTTCTTTTATGATGGTATTCTCAAAAGGGCCTTTTCTGTGAAAAAGATTAACTACTTGTTCTCTTTTCATATCCAATTGTGCTCTATATGTCATATGTTGTAATTGACAACCACCACACTTTGCATAATAAACACAAGGCGGTGTCACTCTATCATCACTTTCACTTATGACCTCTATCAATTTTCCTATAGCAAAATTCTTTTTCACTTTAATTAATTTAAATTTAATTTCTTCATCAATTAAAGCATTAGGAATAAAAATTGGATATCGATCAACTTTAACAACTCCATGTCCCTCATGAGTTAAATCAATAACCTTTCCCGTTTTAACATCGTTTTTCTTAAATGTTTCCAATTTTTTCCCTCCTACATGCAAAAAGGTTAGGAATATAATGTGTGGCATTCCTAACCTTAAATTTGATGTCGTAATTTGTCGTAATAATTTCAATGCTTATCTGGCGTAATATCAGGTATTGTATTATTTTCTAATAGTTCTTCGTTAAATACATCTTTAGGTGTGAAAATTTCTATGTGCTGTTCTAAATTAAGGAAATTTGCAGGTAATTTCCCACCGTATTCACCATCAACATTAAGTTGCATATCAGTAAATGATGAAATATTAATAGACTTCGCTTTAGCATAAATGACTTTAGGATGCTTTGTGTGCTCACCTCGAGACGCTAATGTCATAATATGGCCCAATTCAGCAAGATTTGCTTTTTCTACAATAATTAACGTGAAATAACCGTCGTCAAGCTTCGCATCTGGAACTAATTTTTCAAAGCCAGCCATTGAATTTGTTAAACCTAGAAGGAATAGTAAAGCTTCTCCTTGGAAGATGTTATCATCATATTCGATACGTACATCTACCGCTTTCATTTGAGGTAACATTTCAAATCCTTTAATGTAATACGCGAACGGTCCTACAATTGATTTCAACTTACTTGGTGTTTCGTAAGATACTTGTGTTAGTTTCCCCCCTGCAGCTAGGTTAATGAAATAACGATTATTCATCTTTCCAATATCTACCTTGGTTGTATGACCATCAATAATTACATCAATCGCTCCCATTATATCGTTTGGTAAATGAAGCGCTCTTCCAAAGTCATTAACGGTTCCCATTGGTATTACACCTAATTTAGGACGATTGGGTTGCTCGGCGATTCCATTAACCACCTCATTTAACGTACCGTCACCTCCAGCTGCAATGAGTAAATCATATTCATTTTCTAGTGCTCTTTCAGCTTCAAAAGTAGCATCACCAATTTTTTCAGTTGCATATGCACTCGTTTCATAACCTGCTTTCTCAAGTTTAATCAGTGCATCTGGTAATACACGTTTAAAAAGTTCTTTTCCTGATGTTGGATTATATATAATTCTTGCACGTTTTCTCATAGTTAATCCCTCAAATTCATATACTCATTACTTATATTATATGATTTATACATCAGTTAAAAGTATTTATTTCCGATTTCTCTAAACTATTCGGTACTACAAAGGTAAAATATATGTAATTTTAAACATTAAGAAACTTAATACCTATACTTTTCAAAAGTAATAAAAGCTTCTAACAAAGTTCATATCCTTTGTTAGAAGCTTAAAGTATTATAATTTTCGAATTAACGGTTATCTAATTCTTGTTTTAATAGGCTATTAACTTTTTGTGGGTTAGCTTGACCTTTAGAAGCTTTCATAATTTGACCCACTAAGAATCCCATAGCTTTACCTTTACCATTTTTATAATCTTCTATTGATTGTGGATTATTATCTAAAGCATCAGTTACAAATTTAAGTAATGTTGCTTCATCAGAAATTTGTACTAAACCTTTATCTTCCATAATTTGTTTAGCATCTCCACCATTTTCAGCTAGTTCTGGAAAAACTTTTTTAGCGATTTTACTACTCATTGTTCCGTCTTCTATTAATTTTATCATACCAGCTAAATTTTCAGGAGTTAGTTGCGTATCTTTTAATTCAACTTGATTTTTATTAAGATACTCGTTAACACCACCCATTAACCAGTTGGAAGTAAGTTTAACATCTGCACCATGGTCAATTGCGCCTTCAAAGAAATCAGACATTTCTTTAGTTAAGGTTAATACATGCGCATCATATTCTGGAAGTCCAAGATCATTTACGTATTTAGCTTTACGTTCATCTGGTAATTCTGGAATTGTTTGTCTCACACGTGCTTTCCAATCTTCATCTACATACAATGGTACAATATCTGGTTCAGGGAAATATCTGTAATCATCTGAACCTTCTTTCACACGCATTAAAATTGTTTTACCAGTAGATTCATCAAATCGACGTGTTTCTTGACCAATTTCTCCACCATTTAATAATTCTTCTTCTTGACGTTTTTCTTCATATTCTAAACCTTTTTTAACGTAGTTAAATGAGTTAAGGTTTTTCAATTCAGTTTTTGTACCAAATTCTTTTTGACCATATGGACGAAGTGAAATATTAGCATCACAACGTAGGGAGCCCTCTTCCATTTTACAATCAGATACACCCGTATATTGAATGATTGAACGTAGTTTTTCAAGGTAAGCATATGCTTCTTTAGGTGAACGAATATCGGGTTCAGATACAATTTCAATTAATGGTGTACCTTGACGGTTTAAGTCTACTAAAGAATATCCATCTTTATGTGTTGATTTACCTGCATCTTCTTCCATATGAAGACGTGTAATACCGATACGTTTTGTTTCTCCATCAACTTCAATATCAATATAGCCGTTTTCTCCAATAGGTTGATCAAACTGAGAAATTTGATATGCTTTTGGATTATCCGGATAGAAATAGTTTTTACGATCGAATTTAGAATTTGTAGCAATATCCATATTTAATGCCATTGAAGCTCTCATTGCCCAATCTACTGCACGTCTATTAACTACTGGTAACACACCTGGATAAGCTAAGTCGATAACATTTGTATTTGAATTTGGTTCAGCTCCAAAATGTGCTGGTGATGGAGAGAACATTTTTGAGTCCGTTTTTAACTCAACATGAACTTCAAGTCCGATTACTGTTTCAAAATGCATGATTTCCACTCCTTATAAATTTTCGTATGCGTCATGTAAGTTGTATTGTGTTTCAAATTGATAAGCGACACGATATAACGTTTTTTCATCAAAAGGTTTACCAATTAATTGCAAACCAATTGGGCGTCCGTTTGATTGTCCACAAGGAACTGAAATACCGGGTAAACCGGCAAGGTTAACTGGTGTAGTTAATAAGTCATTCGCATACATAGTTAAAGGATCATCAATTTCTTCGCCAATATTAAATGCTGTTGTAGGTGCTGTCGGTCCAACCACAACATCGTAAGATTCAAATACTTTGTCAAAATCATTTTTAATTAACGTTCTAACTTTTTGAGACTTTTTATAGTATGCATCGTAATAACCTGAGCTTAAAGCAAAAGTACCTAAAAAGATACGTCTTTTGACTTCTTCACCAAAGCCTTCCGATCTAGACATTTTATATAATTCTTCTAACGATTGTGCTTCTTTAGAATGATATCCATATCTAATACCATCAAATCGCGCTAAGTTTGCTGAAGCCTCTGATGACGCAATAACATAATAAGATGGAATACCATATTTTGTATTTGGTAATGAGACTTCGTCAACTTCAGCACCAAGTGATTTTAACGTTTCAACCGCTTCTTTTACAGAAGTCTTCACTTCTTCACTTACACCCTCACCTAAATACTCCTTAGGTAATGCAATTTTAAGACCTTTAATATCTTTACCAATATCAGAAGTAAAATCTACATCATCAACAGGTGCGCTTGTAGAATCATTCGCATCAACACCGGAAATTGCCTCAAGTACTAATGCGTTATCTTTAACATTACGCGTGATTGGTCCAATTTGATCTAAGGAAGAAGCAAATGCAACTAAACCGAAACGTGATACACGACCATAAGTCGGTTTCATACCAACTACGCCACAATAAGATGCAGGTTGTCTAATAGAACCACCAGTGTCTGACCCTAAACTAAAAGGAACTAAACCTGCTGCAACCGCTGCTGCAGAACCACCTGAAGATCCACCTGGTACTGCTGTATGATCGAAAGGATTTAATGTTTTCTTAAAATATGAAGTCTCTGTAGAGCCACCCATTGCAAACTCATCCATGTTTAATTTACCAATTAATACCGCGTTTTCATCATGTAGTTTGTTCATTACAGTGGATTCATAAATAGGTACAAACCCCTCTAACATTTTACTTGCACACGTAGTTTCTACATCTTTTGTGATGATATTATCTTTGATTCCCATTGGAATTCCAAATAGTTTACCATCCATTTGATCTTTAGCTTGTAATTCATCTAATTCTTCGGCTTTTTTTATTGCATTTTCTTTATCTAAAGCTAAGAATGACTTGATTGTTGGATCAGTTTCTTCAATAGCTGCGTATATATCTTTTACTACATCAGAAGGTTTAATTTCTTTATTTTTGATTAATTCAGTTAATTTTTCGATAGATTCAAAACGAATACTCATCTTAAGCGTCCTCCCCATTCATGATGGATGGCACTTTAAATTGACCATCTTCTGTTTCTTTCGCATTTTTCAATGCTAATTCTTGAGGAATGCCCTCGATTGCTTTATCGTCACGTAATACGTTTTGTAAATCTAATACGTGATAAGTTGGCTCAATACCTTCTGTATCGGCACTATCATTTTGTTTCGCAAAATCTAAAATACTTTCTAAAGTATTAGCCATCTCTTCTGTTTCTTCAGGAGAAATTTGAAGTCTAGCTAAATTAGCAATATGTTCAACTTCTTCACGTGTAACTTTAGTCATTAAATAAAAGCCTCCTTAATACTCATTCATCACCAAATTGTATCAAATTTCGAACCAAAAATCTAAATATTTATGAATAAGTTACTCAAAATAAACACTTGATATTAAGGTATTTAATAAACTTTTACATATGAATTCCCCTAATTGTCATCTCTATGCTTTAAAATGATAGATGAATTAAATTGTAGTTCTAATAATAATATTATACATATTTATGCAATTGATATTAATTAATCATAAGACATACCTAGGGGTAAAAACCTTTTATCAAAGACTTTTAATACTACCATTAAAAGTTTTACTTTTCTGAACATTTAGTTACATTGTATAATATTACATGTATCTTATATCATTATTTAATAAAGGGAGTGTTAATTATGTTTACATTAGGTACAGCTCTCAGTAATCAAATTGATGCAAATTGGCAGACTTACGTTATGATTATTGTCTATTTCTTAATCCTTCTAATTATCGGCTTCTATGGTTATCGACAAGCTACTGGAAACTTAAGTGAATTTATGTTGGGAGGGCGTAGTATCGGACCATATATCACAGCATTATCAGCTGGTGCCTCTGATATGTCTGGATGGATGATTATGGGACTTCCAGGTTCAGTTTACAGTACAGGTTTATCCGCCATTTGGATAACAATTGGATTAACCTTAGGTGCATACATTAATTATTTTGTTGTTGCTCCAAGACTACGTGTATTTACTGAGGTTGCGGGAGATGCTATTACACTCCCAGACTTTTTTAAAAATAGACTAGATGATAAGAAGAATATTATTAAAATTATTTCAGGATTGATTATTGTCGTTTTTTTCACTCTATATACGCATTCAGGTTTCGTTTCTGGCGGAAAACTCTTTGAAAGTGCATTTGGATTAAACTATCACGTAGGACTTTTGATAGTGGCTATTATAGTTATTTTTTACACTTTCTTTGGTGGCTATTTAGCTGTATCAATTACTGATTTTTTTCAAGGTGTGATTATGCTTATTGCTATGGTAATGGTACCTATCGTTGCAATGCTTAAACTCAACGGTTGGGATACATTTCATGATGTTGCTCAAATGAAACCTACAAACTTAGATTTATTTAGAGGAACCACTATTTTAGGCATTGTTTCATTATTTTCATGGGGACTCGGATATTTTGGTCAACCACATATTATAGTAAGATTTATGTCTATCAAATCACATAAATTACTACCAAAAGCCAGACGTCTGGGAATAAGTTGGATGGCAGTCGGTCTATTAGGAGCGATAGGTGTGGGATTAACAGGAATTTCATTTATATCTGAAAAGCATATTAAATTAGAAGATCCTGAAACACTATTTATTGTGATGAGTCAAATTTTATTTCATCCGCTTGTAGGTGGATTTTTATTAGCAGCCATCCTTGCTGCAATAATGAGTACTATCTCTTCACAATTACTAGTAACATCAAGTTCTTTAACTGAAGATTTCTATAAACTAATCAGAGGTTCAGATAAAGCATCATCACACCAAAAAGAGTTTGTTTTGATTGGACGATTATCAGTTTTACTTGTTGCGATAGTTGCTATTACGATTGCTTGGCATCCAAACGATACAATATTAAATTTAGTTGGTAATGCTTGGGCTGGCTTTGGAGCTGCTTTTAGTCCTTTAGTACTCTACTCTTTGTATTGGAAAGATTTAACACGTGCAGGAGCTATTAGCGGAATGGTAGCTGGTGCTGTAGTTGTTATTATTTGGATTTCTTGGATTAAACCTTTGGCTACAATCAATGCATTCTTTGGTATGTATGAAATTATACCGGGTTTCATAGTTAGCGTATTGATTACGTACATCGTAAGTAAATTAACAAAAAAACCTGATGATGTTGTTATTGAAAATCTTAATAAAGTTAAACACATCGTTAAAGAATAAATGTACAATTATCAGACTATATCAACATTATAAAATTGATTAATTAAGTAACAATTAGAAGTATAATTTAAATACTTTTCTAATATACAGTGTCAATTTCTTTCATTCACTTAAGAAAATAGCTATGAAGAAATCTATCAATATAAATTTCTTCATAGCTAATTTTTTATATTTAAATTTATTGACGGCTCGAAAAATGAGTCAAAATCATCAATAATATCAAATTGCAAATATATTCCTTTGGCACTGAATTGACCAGTAAACTTAATTTGAATTCTATCCTATTCTTTTCTATACAATGAAATGGGTGTCATACTTCATAGGTAACTAATTATGATAAATATGAACTTGTGGTTCTTTATCGTCTTTAGTTTTACTAATTAGAGCACGTGGAGTATTTCCATCCTTGATTCTAATTTCATACTCATCTAGTTTATCAAAATACTTTTCGGCTTGCTCTGTAACATATTGTGTAATACCTATCGTTTCTGCCTGTCCGTAATAATCTATAGGCAGATCAACTGTAAGTTGTTTTGCTTTTTTATTTACGAATTTAACCTTACCAACTGCTTGTGTGAAGTTTGAAAAATACGATTGCAAATTATCATTAAACTGTTTAAAGTTATTATTCAGCGTTTCATCATAATCAGCTGCAGTTGACGAAGGAATTAAGGCTGCTTTTTCATTAATATTATCCCATGAGTTAATTTTAGTTTTACCCTCTTCAACTGTAGTACCAACTATAAATTCACCTGGTGTAATGGAATCTTGACTTGATTGTTTATAGATAGCAAAATGAATAGGAATATCTTTTAAATCACTATTCTCACGTAAACGAGAGAGCATTTCACTAGCCATCTGTTTACCTTGCTTTTCAATCTCTTTATCAGATAAATCTTTACTATATGTTTCGCCATCTTTCTCTTTTTTGTAATAATAAACACTATTCATGGCTAAACCAATTGTCATGCCTTTTATATTTTTACCTTTAGAATCACTGTTTCCATAAAAATCCTGCTCGAGTATATTTGAAAGATAGGCTGGAGAATTTTCAGCTATTTTCTCTTCATCTGTTTCACCATTGTGAGATGGATTGAGTCCAAGATTCTCATTAGCATTTTTGCTTTGCTTTTCTTTTTCGCTCATCTTGTCAATTTCTTTTTTTGTATATTTCGGATCTAAGTATGCATTAATCGTTTTTTTATCTAAATATTGTCCATCTTGATATAAATACTTATTTGTTGGAAAGATTTCTTTACTTAATTCTAGTAAACCACTTTCAAAATCTTCTCCATTATAACCATTTGCCATATTATCTTGTAATAATCCACGAGCCTGGCTTTCTTTAAAGGGCAATATAGTCCTATAGTTATCACCTTGAACTTTTTTATCAGTCGCTATTTGTTTCACTTGATTTTTATTATGGTTATCCTTATGTTCACTTTGTTCTTTATCTGATGAAGTTTGTTTATGTCCATCTCCGCAAGCCGTTAATAATAACAGTATCGACATGAGTAAAAATATTGTTCGCTTCATTCACGTACTCCTCTAATTATTAGATTCCATTTTGTTTTTCTATAAATGCTGCTTCAGTCCAAATTTCAGTACCGTACTTCTCAGCTTTGGCTAATTTAGACCCTGCATCTGCTCCAGCTATGACAATATCAGTACTTTTAGTCACGCTATTTGTAACTTTAGCACCTTGCATTTTCAACCATTCAGATGCTTCATTTCTCGTCATTTGCTCGAGTTTCCCTGTTAATACAATTGTTTTCCCACTAAAATCAGGATGACCATCAATTTCAGTTGTTTTAATTCCTTTATAAGACATATTAACATTTTTATTACTTAATTTTTCAATTAATGAACGAATATCACTATTTTCGAGATATGTTACAACAGATTGTGCAAGTTTATCTCCAATATCTTGAATTTCAATTAATTCACTTTCTGTTACTTTAAAAAGTTGATCCATCGTTTCATATCGCTCAGCAAGTACTTGACTAGCTTTTACACCTAAATGTCTAATACCTAGTCCAAATAATAAATGCTCTAATGACTGTTCTTTAGATTTTTCTATTGCTAATAAAAGATTATCAACTTTCTTCTTTCCCATTCTCTCTAATGGTAATAAATCTTCTTCTTTTAAATAGAAAATATCTGCGACATCTTTGATTAACTGATTTTCGTATAGCTGATGAATAATTTTGGTACCTAAGCCATCTATATTCATCGCTTGTCTTGAAACGAAATGTATAAGTCCTTCAATAAGCTGTGCCTGACATTTTGGATTAATACAACGTAAAGCAACTTCTCCTTCAATACGAACTAATTCATGTCCACAACTAGGACAATGTGTTGGCATATGATAAATTTCCGATTCGTTAGGTCGTCTATCTAAAATACTTTTTACAACTTCAGGGATGATGTCCCCGGCTTTTTTAATAACAACACTATCTCCGATACGTATATCTCTTTCATGTATTAAATCTTCATTATGAAGAGAGGCTCTTGAAACTGTAGTACCAGCTACTTTTACAGGTTCTAGAATTGCAGTTGGTGTCACAACACCCGTACGTCCAATACTTAGTTCGATATCCAATAATTTTGTAATAACTTCTTCAGCTGGAAATTTATAAGCAATTGCCCATCTTGGAGATTTTTGTGTATAACCCATTTCCTCTTGTTGAGATAAATCGTTAACTTTTATAACAATACCATCAATATCGTATGATAAAGATTCTCTTTTGCTTGTCCATTTCTCTATATAATTAAGTACGCCCTCAATATCTGATACTCGTTCACGTTCTTGGTTAGTTTTAAAACCTAGTTGGTCCAATTCCTCTAGCGCTTCACTTTGTGTTGTTGCATTAAACTCGGTTAGGTCATTCACACTATATAAGAAGACACTTAATTTTCTTTTCGCAGCTAGTTTAGAGTCAAGTTGTCTTAAAGAACCAGCAGCAGCGTTTCGTGGGTTTGCAAAAGGTTGTTCACCATTTTCTTCTTTTTCATTATTCAAATGAATGAATGAACGACGTGGCATATAAGCTTCTCCACGGACCTCAAAATTGAGAGGTTCTTTAATTTTTAGTGGTATAGCATGTATAGTTCTTAGATTTTCAGTTATATCCTCACCTGTCGTACCATCACCACGTGTAAGTCCTTGGACAAAACGACCATTTTCATATTTGAGTGAAACGGCCAAACCATCTATTTTAAGTTCACACATGTATTCGACCTGACCAATACTATCACGAATACGTTGATCAAATTTTCTTAAATCTTCTTCATTAAACGCATTACCTAAACTTAACATAGGCGTGTCGTGATTTACTTTTTTAAAAGAAGACTGGGCTTCGCCACCCACACGCACTGTTGGAGAATCTGTCGATTTGAATTCTGGATATTTTTCTTCAATTTCAATCAGCTCATGTAATAACTTATCATACTCGCTGTCAGGCACTGAGGGATTATCTTGTACATAATATTCATAGCTATATTGATTCAACAAATCATGTAATTTTTCCACACGCTTTTTAACATCTTGCATCCCCTATGAGTCCTCCTTCTTTGTTATTGGTGCGAACTGAGCTAATAATCGTTTTGGACCTTCTGATTTAAATATAATATCCAACTCTACAGATCCGTTTTTTTCATTCACGTTACTAACCATCCCTTCACCCCATGCTTTATGCATAACTTTATCTCCTACTTTCCAATCAGATGAGGAAACTTGTTTTTTAGTTGATGTCGTACGCTTACTAAACCCTCTTTTAGGTTGAGATTTAGGAGATATAGTTTGTCTTTTTTGACCGGTATGACTATCAAGTAGGTCTTCTGGGATTTCTTTTAAAAATCGAGATGGCATATTGGATTGAGAACGACCAAACAACATTCTGGTCGTTGCATTTGTGATATAAAGCAACTCTTCTGCTCGTGTAATTGCTACATAACAAATACGACGTTCCTCTTCCATTTCATGATCATCTTCACTTTTAATTGCTCTTATATGCGGGAACAACGACTCTTCCATTCCCATAATAAAAACTATAGGAAATTCAAGACCTTTTGCTGAATGCATTGTCATCAATGTAACACCATTCTGTGTATCTGCTTCGTCAATATCAGCAACTAATGATAAATCTGTTAGAAAATTAATAAGCGATTGTTCCTCTAAAGGTGTATTTTCCTCATAATCTTTAGGTACAGACATAAATTCATCTAAGTTTTCTAATCGACTTCGTGATTCAATACTTTGTTCTCGATCAAGCATGTCTTTATAGCCTGATTTTTGTAGTACTTCATCTACGATTTCACTAATTTCGAGAAATTCTTGTTCTTTGATTAAATTTTGAATCATTTCATAAAAGCTGATACATTCTTGAGTAACCTTTTTAGAGAGACCTATAAAATCTACCTCAGCCAGTGCGTCAAACATACTTATATTATTTTGAAGTGCATAGGTTTGGATTTTTTCAACAGATGAAGGTCCAATACCACGTTTAGGCACGTTAATAATACGTTGCAAACTAATATCATCATTGCTATTAGCAATAACCCTTAAATAACTAAGTAAATCTTTAATTTCTTTACGGTCGTAGAATTTTTGACCTCCAACCATTGTATAAGGAATATTTGATTTCATAAATGTTTCCTCAAGTACACGTGATTGGGCATTTGTTCTATATAATATAGCCATTTCACTATATTTTTTACCACCGCGTTGATGCTTCATTATTTCTTTAACAACGTATTCTGCTTCATCTCTTTCAGTCATAGCTTCATAATACTGAATTTTGTCTCCTCCAGAATTTGCAGTCCATAGACCTTTAGGTTTTCGTTCAGAATTATGTTTTATAACTTCATTTGCAGCATTTAAAATATTCTTAGTTGAACGATAGTTCTGTTCGAGGAAAATTGTCTTTGCTTCAGGATAGTCCTCTTCAAAAGATAAAATATTTTGTATATCAGCTCCTCTCCAACCATAAATAGATTGGTCAGAATCACCAACAACACATAAATTTTTAAATTTGTTTGCTAATAGTTTTACTAAAGTATATTGTGCTTTATTAGTATCTTGATACTCATCTACATGTATATATTGAAATTTATTTTGATAGTATTCTAGAGTTTCGGGTACTCGTTCAAATAAATTAATAGTTGTCATAATTAAATCATCAAAGTCGAGTGCTTCATTACGTGATAACTGTCTTTGATAACCTTTGTATACCGTTGCAACCATTTGAGAGTGAAAATCATTCGCCTCTTTTTGAGCATCCTCAGGTGTTTTTAATTCATTTTTTAAATTGCTAATTGCACCAATAAACATACGCGGCTCAAATCGTTTACTGTCAATATTTTCACTTTTCAATACATCTTTAATCACTGATTTTTGATCTGTAGGATCAATGATAGTGAAATTTCTTTCAATGCCAATACGATCAGCATCTCTTCTCAGAATTCTTACACACATGGAGTGAAAAGTGGACATCCAAATCACTTGCGCTTCTTCTCCCACAAGATGTTCTACACGTGCCTTCATTTCTTTAGCTGCTTTATTTGTAAACGTAATAGCTAAAATATTATAAGGTGATACATCTTTTTCATCTAATAAATACGCAATGCGATGTGTTAACACACGTGTCTTTCCTGATCCAGCACCTGCCATAATAAGTAATGGCCCTTCTGTTGTTCTAACCGCTTCACTTTGCTCTGAATTCATATTTTTTACTAGCGCATTCATTTATTAGACTCCTTTATCTTTACAGTTTTTAATGCTTTTTTAATATCGTTATATATAATATCGCCAACAACAATGGTATCCGCAATGTTAGACATTTCTTTAGCTTTGTCAATGTTTGTTATACCACCGCCATAAAATAATTGCGTATGTTGAAGCATATTTGCAATCGCTCTAACCTTATCAACATCTCCATATGTGCCACTATATTCTACATACATAATTGGAAATCGATATAATTCTTCTGCCATTTGTGCATATGCTTCGACGTCTTCTATATCTAATTGAGTATAAGCTTTGGTAATTTTTGCAACTTTACTATTCGCGTTTAGAACGACATATCCCTCGAAAAAAACTTCATCAAAATTAATCACATGTCCATATTTTTTAAGGGCTTCTAGCAAAATTTCGTTATGATATTTTGTATCCTTACTATTCATGACTGTTGGAATAAAATAGAAATCAAAACCAGGCATCACACTTTCTACATTCGAAACTTCTAAGACAAGTGGTAAAGGATAACGTCTTACTCTACTCATTAAATGAATAACATTATCTTCTGTTACATCATCTGTCCCACCAATAATTATTGCATCAGTGTTAGACATACACAGTGCCTCTAAATCTTCATCCGAAATTGATTTAGCCGGATCTAATTTAAACATATGTTTCCACTTGGTTATGTCGTACATTTTATGAAACTCCTTTATTTAACATACCCTAAATTATAGCATTTTTAAGTTTTAAGTTCTAAAGACTAAATAAGTTAATCATATATGATTTTAAGTCATATTTAATTTAACATATGCTTTAAGCAAAAATGAGTATCTTGCTATTGAATTCAATAACTAGATACAGTGTAGATTCGTTATAATAGTTCACACAGAATGCTTAAATTAATTATCTTTAAAAATTTAGCTTCATTAAAAAATAGCTTTGAAAGATTTCAATAAATCTTTCAAAGCTATTAATGTATTAAATGAAACACTGAAATCAGACGAAAGTGTATGCATTCTTATGCCTTTGTTTCAATATTTAGTCTATTCAAAATCATTGTATAAGCATCATTACCCCATTGTAACGAACGCTTTACTCTAGAAATCGTTGCAGTTGATGCACCAGACTCTTCTTCAATAGTTGCGTAAGTATAACCTTGTTTAATCATTTTAGCAACTTGAAGTCTCTGAGATAATGACTGTATTTCATTTACAGTACATAAATCATCGAAAAACTGATAACATTCTTCTCTGTTTTCTAGTGCTAAGATCGCATCAAATAATTCATCTAATGACTGACCTCTTAATTTTTCAATTTGCATCTCGAACAACCCCTATACAAATATTCTCTCATTATTTTAACTTACTAATTCGTTAAAGTGTAGTAGTTTCATGAAAAATGTATAGGAAATTAGAATCATTTGTCTTGTATTAAATTTGATTTAATTAAGATAAACCAGCACGTGCGAATATAGTGTCGACCTGATTAAGATGATGTTTAGGATCGAAGCAATCATCTAATTCTTCAGTTGATAGAACGTCAGTTATAGATGAATCTTGTTCAATTAGCTCTCTAAATGGTGTTTTTGTTTCCCAAGATTCCATTGCTTTAGGTTGAACTTTATCATAAGCTTCTTCACGTACCATGCCTTTATTAATTAATGCTAGTAGTACACGTTGTGAGAAGATTAAACCATACGTCTTATCAATATTATTTCTCATATTATCTTCATAAACTGTAAGTCGATCAACAATATTCGTAAATCGATTAAGTGCATAATCTAGAGCAATTGTCACATCAGGTAACATGATACGTTCTGCAGAAGAATGAGAGATATCTCTTTCATGCCATAAAGGAATATTCTCGTATGCAGTAGTAATATATCCTCGAATCACACGAGATATACCTGTAATATTTTCAGAACCAATTGGATTTCTTTTATGTGGCATAGCTGATGATCCTTTTTGTCCTTTTGCAAATGCCTCTTCGACTTCTCTAGTTTCAGTTTTTTGCAAATTACGAATTTCTACTGCAAATTTTTCCATTGATGTAGCAATCAGTGCTAACGTAGCAATGTAATAAGCATGACGATCTCTTTGTAATGTTTGTGTAGAAACAGCTGCAGTGTCTATTCCTAAATGTTCACATACGTAAGCCTCAATTTCAGGTGGAATATTGGCAAATGTTCCTACTGCTCCACTCATTTTCCCTACTTCTATTTCTTTACGCACTTCTTTAAAACGCTTAAGATTACGTTTCATTTCAGTATACCAAAGTGCCATTTTCACGCCAAAAGTTGTAGGCTCAGCATGAACACCATGTGTACGCCCCATCATCAATGTATACTGATATTTTTTAGCTTTGGCAGCTAATACATCTATAAATCTTTCTAAATCTTTTTCAAGGATTTCATTTGCCTGTTTAATTACATAACTTAAGGCAGTGTCAACTACATCAGTGGAAGTTAATCCATAATGTACCCACTTACGTTCATCACCTAAAGTTTCAGAAACTTGGCGAGTAAATGCAACTACATCGTGTCGTGTTTCTTGCTCAATTTCTTTAGCGCGTTCAACATTTACCTTGGCATTTTCACGAATTTTTTTTACATCTTCTTTAGGAATATAACCTAACTCACTCCATGCTTCACACGCTAGAATTTCTACTTCTAACCATGCTTCATAGCGATTTTGGTCTGTCCAAATACTAGACATTTCATCTCTTGAATAACGTTCTATCATTCTTTGTAAACTCCTATCGTATGTATTATAGCTCCTACAAAAACTGTACATTATCACATTTTTCATAAGAAAAGTTCGTTTCTAAGCTTTCATCTATAGTTTAACAGAACTTGATTAAAATGTATAAGTGTTTATCTAGTTATTACTATTTTATTTGAATCAATCTAGAAACACAATCTAGTAAAAACTATAATAAGATGTAAAATAATTCTTTATTTAATTCTTAGTGTAAAATTTCTAGAGCAACACTTTTCAGTTGAATCACCAAGTGTCTAAAAGCAATTGATATAAGACTGGCATTAACATTATGATCAGTAATCAATGCATAAAAATACCTAGGACAATAGTGGATGTCCTAGGCTTTATTATTCTATAGTTAATCTTATTTATTGGATTAACGCACCTACAAATATAATATCCTGTTTTAAAATCTCTATACTGCCATCTTTGTTCTCTTTATAAACTGGTTTCTCAATACGACGTATTGGCATAAATCCTTCTTTTTTCATTCTGTCGAGACAATCTGCAATTGTTTCTTGATCTTCAACTCTAAACTTTTTGCTCATTTGAGCTACCACCTACTATTTCTTCGTGATCTACTACAACTTCCAGTTGCTCTGGTTCATAAGCTTTCAGTTTACGTTTACGTACACCCTTAACCCAGAATCCTCCGTGAATATTTCTTGGTTCATACGCTATAATAAATGCCTTAGGATCTAAGTTCTTTACAGTATCCATTAACTTTAATTCATATTTTCTTGGTGTTAATATTTGCATTACCATTCGACTTCCATCTCTACCAAATGCTTCGTAGTGGGTGACACCATATCCTAAATTTCTTAATTCATTTGGTAAATCTAACTCATATTCCGATGAAGTAACATTGACAACTGTATAACCCAACGCAAGTTTTTCCTCGATTTTCATTCCTACTATAATACCGACGGAGAACCCTAATGCATAAGCAAAAATATTTTGAATTTGGTCTAGGCTAGACATTACTAACCCTAAACCAACGACATAAACTAAGACCTCCATAAAACTAACTACTGCTGCAACATAACGATAACCTTTCAAAGTCAATATCGTTCTCATTGTTAAAAATGTGACATAACATACATTAATTATAAAAATTGCTAAGACCATTAACCATGGATTTTGAGCAATTGCTGACATATTATTCCTCTTTTCTTACTTTTAAATCCAGATTATTTTATCAGTCGCCAATCATTTTGTCACTTATAAAATTTTCAATTGTTATTTTTAGGCCATGAGTATCGTGTATAAGCAAGTTCACGCTTATGTGCATTTCTAACATAATGTTTTTCGATTGTTTCACGAGCAGTTGCAGGAATTTCTTTACCTTCTAAATAATCATCAATATCATGATAAGATACGCCTAGTGCCTCCTCGTCTGGTAACTGAGGTTTATCATCTTCTAAATCAGCTGTTGGCACTTTTTCATAAAGGTGTTTAGGTGCTCCTAGATAAGCTAGTAATTGCTTACCTTGTCTTTTATTTAACCCAAAAATAGGTGCAATGTCCGCAGCACCATCTCCATATTTAGTGTAAAATCCAGTAATATTTTCGGCAGAGTGATCAGTTCCTAAAACTATACCTTGAGTATTAGAAGCAATTGAAAACTGAACTTTCATTCGTTCACGTGCTTTTTCATTACCTTTTTGAAAATCAGTAAGTTTGATGCCTGCTTCACTAAGTGATTGAACACTCTGATCAACTGCTGGTTTAATATTAACTGTATACGTTATGTCAGGATTAATAAACTCAAGTGCATCTTCTACTTCATGAGCGTCTTGTTGCACACCATAAGGTAATTTCACTGCTATAAATTTACAGTTACGTCCCTCTTCCTTCAATTCATTTACTGCTAATTGTGCTAACTTACCTGTTAGAGTGGAGTCTTGACCACCTGATATTCCAAGAACAAGAGTTTGTATAAATGAATGTGATTTTACATACGCTTTAATAAATTGCTTAATTTCTTGGATTTCCTTTACACTGTCAATTTGTTTTTTTACTTTCATTTCATTAACTACAACATCTTGCAATTTACTCATTTTCATCCTCCATCTCTTTAACGTGTTCAGCAACTTCAAAAATACGCTTATGCTTATTTTCCCAACATTTAGTGCTTAAATCTACTGGATAATCTTGTGGGTTAAGATATCGTTTATTTTCTTCCCATAAAATAGTTAAATTATTTTTAAGATAGTCCTGAGCTTCATATTCATCTGGAAGATGGTATACAAGTTTGCCATTTTCAAATATAGATTGATGTAGATTAACCGCTTTAAATGATTTAATAAACTTCATTTTATAAGTGTGAACAGGATGGAACATTTTCAATGGAGATTCGTCATTAGGATTTTCACCTTCAAGCGTGATATAGTCGCCCTCAGCCTTGCCTGTTTTATTATTAATGATACGATAAACATTTTTTTTGCCTGGTGTAGTGACTTTCTCAGCATTATTTGATAATTTAATACGATCACTCATTGTGCCATCGTCTGTTTCAATAGAAACCAATTTATAAACTGCACCTAAAGCTGGTTGATCATATCCTGTAATCAGTTTTGTACCTACTCCCCATGCGTCAACTTTAGCGCCTTGTGCTTTTAAACTTGTAATAGTCTGCTCATCCAAATCATTTGATGCGATAATTTTAGCTTCTGTAAAACCTGCCTCATCTAACATTCTACGAGCTTCTTTAGATAGATACGCAATATCACCAGAATCTAATCTGATACCTATAAAATTAATAGTATCTCCCAACTCTTTCGCAACCTTAATTGCGGTTGGTACTCCTGATTTTAAAGTATGGAAAGTATCAACTAAGAACACACAATTTTTATGTCGCTCAGCATACTTTTTGAATGCTATGTACTCATCACCATATGTTTGTACTAGTGCGTGTGCATGTGTGCCAGATACAGGTATATTAAAAAGTTTTCCTGCTCTAACATTACTTGTCGAATCAAACCCTCCAATAAAGGCTGCTCTAGCGCCCCACAGTGCAGCATCAATCTCTTGAGCTCTTCTTGTACCAAATTCCATCAAAGTGTCATGAGTTGCTATTTGACGAATTCGACTGGCTTTAGTTGCAATTAATGTTTGGAAATTAATGATATTTAACAAAATAGTTTCAATAAGTTGTGCTTGGATTAAAGGGGCTTCAACTCTTAATAATGGCTCGTTGCCAAAACAAATTTCACCTTCTTGCATAGATTTAATATTCCCAGTAAATTTCAAATCTTTTAGGTAGTTTAGAAAATCTTCTTTATAACCTATCGATTTTAAATATGTGATATCTTCATTTGTAAACCCAAAGTTTTCGATGAAATTCACAACGCGTTTCAATCCGTTAAATACCGCATATCCACTATTAAATGGCATTTTTCTAAAATACAAATCAAACACTGCTATTCTTTCATGGATACCATCATTCCAGTAGCTTTCAGCCATATTAATTTGATATAAATCATTGTGTAACATTAAGCTATCGTCGTTATATTGGTACACATTAACCTCTCCAATCGACCTAAATATTTACAATTAGTTTATCATAATTCATATATAGTAGGTACTTGCATGTTTGATTTACATTTATTTCTTAATAAATTCTAATTTAGTGTCGACAAATTTATGACAATTCCCTATATTATTCAAGAAACAGTATATGCTCACGTATAATGACGATTGAGGTGTTTTAAATGCTAATAGATAAAGCAAAATCATTTATTCAGACCATGTATAGCGAATTAAAATATAATGCTAATGAAATTGAAAATAGAATGAAAGAGATTGAGCAAGAAATTAACTTGACTGGTAGTTACACACATACTTATGAAGAATTATCTTACGGTGCAAAAATGGCATGGAGAAACTCAAATCGTTGTATTGGTAGATTGTTTTGGGATTCTTTAAATGTTGAAGATGCCCGAGATGTATGTGACGAAAAAGAATTTATAAAATTTATACATACACATATTAAAGAAGCTACAAATGGTGGAAAAATCAAACCATATATTACAATTTTTAGTCCTGAAGATACACCTAAAATTTATAATAATCAATTGATCCGTTATGCTGGTTATGAAAATGCTGGCGATCCATCTGAAAAAGAGGTTACTCGTTTGGCTGAACATCTTGGTTGGAAAGGTAAAGGTTCAAATTTTGATATTTTACCTCTGATTTATCAATTGCCAAACGACACTATAAAAATACACGAACTTCCACATGATATTGTAAAAGAAGTTTCTATACATCATGAAAACTATCCCAAGCTTTCAAAATTAGGTTTAAAATGGTATGCAGTACCTATTATTTCAAATATGGATTTAAAAATCGGTGGTATTACTTACCCTACAGCACCTTTTAATGGATGGTATATGGTAACCGAAATTGCTGTACGTAATTTCACAGACACCTATCGTTATAATCTTTTAGAAAAAGTTGCAGAAGCTTTTGAATTTGATACACTTAAAAATAATTCATTTAATAAAGATCGAGCACTTGTAGAGTTAAATCATGCTGTGTATCATTCATTTAAAGCTGATGGTGTTTCTATTGTTGACCACTTAACTGCAGCGAAGCAATTTGAAATGTTTGAACGAAATGAACATCAACAAAACAGAGATGTTACTGGTAAGTGGTCTTGGCTGGCACCTCCACTTTCACCAACTTTAACTTCTAACTATCATCATGGATATGATAATACAATGCATCATACGAATTTCTTCTATAAAAAAGAAGAACCTATGAAGTGCCCTTTCCATTAATTTAAACGAGGTGGCATAATGCATTTATATTATCTAGGACCTAAAGGAACTTTTTCATATCTAGCGGCTAAGCAATTTGAATCACACGAACAGTATGACTTCATTCCATTATCTAACTTGCATGAAGTCATTCAATCCGTATCTAAAGATAAACAGGCTGTAGGAATTGTCCCTATTGAAAACTCTATTGAAGGTACTATCAACATCGTGGCAGATTCATTAGCACATCATGATGTATACGCACATGGTGAAATTCAACTAGATATAGATTTTTCACTTTACGGTCATCATTCAAATTCACTTGATGATATTCATAAAGTATATTCAATTGCTCCAGCAATCAGTCAAACAATAAACTATATTCATCGTCAACAGTTTGACTATGATTATGTAGATAGCACTATTCAAAGCCTTAACATGATAAAAGATGGTATTGGAGCAATAGCTCCTCTTGGGAGTGGGGAAACTTATGGTTACCATACTTTAGATCAACATATACAAGATTATCCTCATAATGTAACTAGATTTTTAGTAGTAAAAAATCATACTCATTTTATTGAACATCCAAACACTACTATCTTTCTTATCACGCCTAAGTATGATAAGCCAGGACTTTTAGCCAGTGTTTTAAATACTTTTACTTTATTCAACATAAATTTATCGTGGATTGAATCTAGACCACTTAAAACTCAATTAGGAATGTATCATTTTTATGTTCAAGCCGATACTGCTATAAATAATGATGTGAATAAAATTATTTCAATTTTAGAGACTTTGGATTTTCAAGTTAAAATCATAGGCGCTTTTAACAAGAAAAACTAACTTTACATGATTGATAAAAATTCTTGAAAGCACTATATTTTTTACAATTCCATAAAGTTAAAAGGCTAGGACATAATTCCTAGCAAAATAACCCGTAAATGAGTTTTTTATAAATTCATTTACGGGCTTCTTTATTTACAATACTTCGTATAGTTGGATTGCTTTCTTAGGGGACAGCTTCATCCTGTAGTCTTCAGATTGTCCTGTTCCCTCAAGAATCTCTCCAAAATACTTTATGTTTATATGCCATTTTACATTGAAATACTTAAAAAATAAGGCCCTTTCGTATAATTTAATAAATACCACTAAACTAAATTAACAAGGTGCCTAATGTATAAAGAATATAATGCGGCTCAACTTACTTTACCAAAGGAAACTTCAGTCCTTATCCCCACTAATGATAGTGTAGAAACAATTCCTAAGACTGAATACAGACATTATCGTGGTGCAACATCTTTTCTTGTCACATTTTCTATTTTAATCGTGTGAATATGTGTTGGTCATCAAGTTCTATCAAAATTTCGTTAATCATTTTACCTATTAAAGATTGTACTCTTATATTTTTACTAAATGATTCAATGATTAATATATTTCTGAATCTTTAATTACTAATTTTTTTCACATCAATACTCTTGATTTTGATTTTTGTTTGTTCCTGATTTAAAGTAAGTCCATTAATATTTTCTAAATGTATTGATTGTGAAGCATCTTCAAATTGATTTGCCGCTATAAAAACGTGTTGATGTCGGACGTTATGATAACTTCTAATATGAATCGCATCTCTTTTCATCTTCCCAATAAAAGTATTACCTATCACATTGAAATTCTCGCCAGCTTGAGTTTCCATCACTTGTCCTGTAATAGGATCGGCAGCATTTTTACCATCCTTCACTCCAAGAAATCTTATTCCACCATTACAATTTATAAATTTATTTTTTGTAATAAATGTGTCTTTTGACTTTAGAGGAGTTAAAGCATACTCATTTAAATTATCAAAGATGTTTTGATTGATATGAATGTTTTCATAATAGCAGTTATATCTACTGGCATGAGAGCCAATAGCTCTATTCCACGCTTTCATTTTAGGATGATCTGAACGACCAAAATAGCATTTTTCAATGACAACATTTTTCGTAATCGTTCCATCTGTAGTTCCAAATTTAGGAAAAGCGCCAGGTACTTGTATATCCAATTGTACTGCTTCAGAGAAAGAACGATCTCCATCAATATCAAGAAATCCTTTAAAATCACATTCTGATATGTGTAAACCATTGATTCCACATGCGTCGAGTGCATGCCCCCCAACAATATTTTTGAATGTTACACCTAAAATTTGAATGTCTTCTGCATGTCCTATGCACATGGCTGTATTATTATATGGATATTCGCCTCCATTCATATCAAAAGTTCCTCCTTTAATATAAATGTGACTATTTCCATTATAGCCGTGATATAGCTTTAAACGTCTACCATTTTTTAATAGTGCGTCTTTCCCTTGTCTTAAAAGTATTGCACCTTCATCCAATAACAATGTTGTAGAATCATAAATAACTAAAGCTTTTCTGATATAATAAGTTCCTTTAGGTATATAAACAGTGTGTCTGCCTTTTTTTGCGTAATTTAATGCTTTTTGAATCGCTCTTGTATCCTTATATTTACTTTTTCCTTTTAATCCGAAATCTTTTGCATTGATAAACATGTTATAACTCCTCATATATTTTAAATAATGATTGTGTGCTTAAAGTAAAGTCTATATACTATAATTACATTTCGTTTTAATTATGGTATATATTTTTATGCCAATTTAATTTAAACGATTACAAAAGTCTTAGCTTTATATAAATATACCAATCTAACGCTTTTCAAACACATATTGGGAGGATGTTCTAATGAGTAACAAAGCATTAATCATTGTAGATTACTCTTTTGATTTTATTGACGATAATGGTAAATTAACATGTGGCAAACCTGGACAAGAAATTGAAACTTTTATTACTCAACGTATAAAAAATTATCATGATAATCAACAGGAAATATTTTTCCTAATGGACTTGCATTATGAAAATGATCAATTTCATCCTGAAAGTAAATTATTCCCCAATCATAATATTCATCAAACACCAGGTCGTGAGCTATATGGGGAGGTAGGAAGATTATACAACTCTATTAAAGACCAAATGAATGTACATTATTTAGATAAAACGAGATACGATTCATTCTACGGCACGCCATTAGATAGTTTATTACGTGAAAGACAAATCAATGATATTGAAATTGTGGGTGTTTGCACGGATATTTGTATTTTGCATACAGCTGTTTCAGCATACAATTTAGGTTATAACATCACTATCCCAATTAGAGGCGTAGCATCATTTAACCAAGATGGTCATCAATGGGCACTCTCTCATTTTAAAAATTCCCTTGGTGCAAAAGTAGAAGATTAAACAACAATCATGATAAAATATGATTAACAATATATGTATAAGGAGATATTGAAAATGACAAAAACTTTTATTTTCGGTCACAAAAATCCAGATACTGATGCTATTTCTTCAGCTTTAATTATGGCTGATTTTGAGCAACAAACTGGTAATACTGAAGCAAAAGCTTATCGCTTAGGTGAAATAAGTGCGGAAACTCAATTTGCACTAGATCATTTTAACGTAGAAGCTCCAGAATTATTAAACGAAGATTTAAAAGGACAAGATGTTATTTTAGTCGACCATAACGAGTTTCAACAAAGTGCAGATACCATTTCAAACGCAACAATTAAACATGTGATAGATCATCATAGAATTTCTAACTTTGAAACAGCTGGCCCTTTATACTATAGAGCAGAACCTGTTGGTTGTAGTGCAACAATTTTATATAAAATGTATAAAGAGCGTGGATTTGAAATCAAACCAGAAATCGCTGGACTTATGATTTCAGCTATCATTTCTGATAGTTTATTATTTAAATCACCTACCTGCACAAAAGAAGATGTAGATGCTGCTCAAGCACTTAAAGATATTGCAAATGTTGATTTAGAAGCATATGGTTTAGAAATGTTAAAAGCAGGTGCTTCAACTACAGACAAATCTGCTGAAACACTTGTCAATATGGATGCTAAATCATTCAATATGGGAGATTATGTAACACGTATTGCTCAAGTCAATACTGTAGATATTGATGAAGTTTTAGATCGTAAAGATGAATTTGAAAAAGTTATGTTAGAAATGAGTGCCAATGAAAAATACGATTTATTCGTTCTTGTAGTTACTGATATTATTAACAGCGATTCTAAAATCCTTGTAGTTGGTGCTGAAAAAGATAAAGTTGGAGAAGCATTTAAAGTACAACTAGATGATGGTATGGCTTTCTTATCTGGCGTTGTATCACGAAAAAAACAAGTTGTTCCTCAAATCACTGAAGTTTTAACACAATAATTTTAAAAGCATTAAAACTATGTTGTTGCCCACGATATATTTTTTCATCCTAGAGTAATTTCTCAGTAGTTGATTGATTTAATAACACATTGATATCAGGTGTTATTAAATTGTTAGTTCTAAATTTCAGGAGTGGACTAAGAATTCGATATGAATTCTATTCCACTCCCTTTTTGTAACTTTTTAAACAAAATTTTTATATTTAAGAAGAAATAATCACTAATCCTTTTATGTTCTCATTTAATATATTCAGGACTATCTCAACCTCTTTACCAAAAAAATAATTTGGAGGTAATTTTATGACAATAATTAGAGATAAATTTAACAATTGTAAAGCTTTTTTTAATACGCATAAAACAAAAAACCTTAAATTCCGAAAACAACAACTTAAATTACTAAGTAAAAATATCAAAAATCATGAAAATGAATTATTAGATGCCTTATATAAAGATTTAGGTAAAAGTAAGGTTGAAGCATACGCAACTGAAATAGGTATGCTTTTGAAAAGCATAAAACTAATGCGCAAAGAGTTAAAAAATTGGTCGAAAACCAAACAAACGGATACACCACTCTACTTATTCCCTACAAAGAGTTATATTAAAAAAGAACCTTACGGTACGGTGCTTATTATAGGACCATTTAATTATCCGGTTCAATTAGTTTTCGAACCTCTCATAGGAGCAATAGCTGCCGGAAATACTGCTATAGTTAAACCTTCAGAGTTAACACCTCATGTTGCTATTGTGATTAGGGACATCATTGAAGATACATTTGATGAAACATACGTCTCTGTTGTTGAAGGTGGCATTGAAGAAACTCAAACGTTATTAAGTTTACCATTTGATTATATATTCTTTACTGGAAGTGAAAAAGTCGGAAAAATTGTCTATGAAGCTGCAGCAAGAAAATTAATTCCAGTTACTCTTGAACTTGGCGGTAAATCACCTGTTATTGTCGATGATACAGCCAATATCAAAGTAGCGAGTGAGCGTATTAGTTTTGGTAAATTTACAAATGCTGGTCAAACGTGTGTCGCTCCAGATTATATATTAGTTCAGCGGAAAGTTAAAAATGATTTAATAAAAGCGCTTAAAAAAACAATTACTGAATTTTACGGAGAAAATATTGAAAAAAGCCCTGATTTCGGACGGATTGTTAATCAAAAGCACTTTAATCGCTTGAATGACTTACTTCAAATTCATAAAGATAATGTTGTTTTTGGAGGTAATAGTTCTAAGGAAGATTTATATATTGAACCAACTCTTTTGGATAACATAACCAATGACAATAAAATCATGAAAGAAGAAATATTCGGTCCCATTTTGCCTATCATTACTTATGATAATTTCGATGAAGTACTTGAAATCATCCAAAGTAAATCAAAACCATTAAGTTTGTATCTTTTTAGCGAAGATGAAAACATGACACATAGAGTGCTTGAAGAATTATCATTTGGGGGTGGTGCAATTAACGATACGTTAATGCATTTAGCTAATCCTAACTTACCTTTCGGTGGCGTAGGTTCTTCAGGCATAGGTCAATATCATGGTAAGTATTCCTTTGATACATTTAGTCATATGAAATCATATACATTTAAATCTACACGTCTAGAATCGAGTTTATTTTTCCCTCCATACAAAGGTAAATTTAAATATATTAAAACCTTCTTCAAGAACTAGTGTTAGTTATCTCCATATGAATTGCCCTTGAGTGATATACAGAGTTTTGTTTTTTAATCTCATAATCACTCAAGGGCTTTTATATCGCTTTTATATTATTCAAAGACATCTTATAGTAGTACACAGACACCTTCATTAGCTATAGCTTTTTTATCTTTTAATGAAAGTTTGCCAGTTATGTTATCACGCTCAAAAATTGAAACTTTTGATTCCCCTTCTTGATGTGCGCAAATTAAATAATTATCTGATTCAGTTATATTAAAGTCTCTTGGAAAGGCATCGTAACTTGGTTGTATTTCAATACTTCTCAGTGACCTGCCATCTTTTAAAACTTCAAAAATAGCAATACTATCATGCCCTCTATTACTTATATATAAGTGCTTCCCATCATGTGATAGTCTTACTGCTGCTAGTTTCGATTCCCCATCAAAGTCTCTTGGAATAGTTGAATGTCTTTCTAGCTCAATGAACTTACCATCTTGGTATTCTGTAACACTCACCTCATTTGATAGCTCATGAACGATATACGCGTGTCGCCCATCTTTACTAAAAGCGATGTGACGAGGTCCGTCTGAATTATTGAATTGAGAAACTGCATATTGGTTTAAACCATCCTCACCAAATTTGTATGTTACAACTCTATCTGTACCTAAATCAGTAGCTACAACATACTTATGATCAGGTGTTTCATTTAAAAAATGAACATGTGATGAATCTTGTCTTTCATGTGAGCCAGTTGGAAATTCATGCGCAAGTTCTTCTATTAATTTCTCTATTGCTCCCGTAATTTCATTTAATTTATAAATCCTTGCAAGTCCTGCACCATAAACCGCTTCAAATAAATATTTACCATTACTAGACACTTGAATGTAACAGCCAGTTCCCTGTTTTGATGCTAGACATTTATTAATTAATTCCAGTTGTCCATCTTCTTTAATGTTAAAACTAGCTACACCACATTCTTCACCTTCTTTAGTAATCGCATATAAAAACGATTTCTTACGAGTAAGATAAGTTGACGCTTCAATTTCATAACCAGTTTCTAACGCTTCAATGACTCCTGTTTCGTCATTTAATTTGAAGCGATATATACCTTTACCATTCTTTTTAGTATAAGAACCTATATAACCTAATGTCATACCAAAACCTCCATAAAATCATTAATCATTGATTCAATTTTACCTTTAAGTATGTTTAATTTACAACGAAAAGTCATTTTACATATCACCTTACTACTTATAGTAACGAAATCAAATTAGAAATTACTTCTATCACACTAAAACATCACGAACAATTATATTGCTAAAAACTTTATATTGAAAAACAGAACAAATGTTCGTATAATGATACTATAAAGATTGAGGTGATTGAATAATGAAAGATATATTTAATGAAATGGATTACCGTAATATACCACGAGACATGTTAGATAAAAATATTCCTACCGGTCGTGGTATGGTTAAATGGGCACCATTCGCAACTTTACCAGAACAGTTTGAAACAATTTATCAATATATGATAGATCAAAATAAAGTGAGCAGACCAGTGCTTTCAGACGACCAACTTTCGCAACTAAATATACATTTACATGAAGCACTACAACAATCACGCCCAGTCAATATCAAATATTACGAAGAAGGATATATTAACTTTATAGAGCTCATTATACATCGGATTGATTCAATGAATTATGAGATTGAAGGTACTGCTCCTCATTCAAGAGAACGTCATAAAGTTTCATTTTTAGATATTATAGATATTTCTTTTATATAAAGAGTACAAGAGAATTTATTATGAATTTCTCATTTTACACTTATATAACCACCAACATACTTAGTGTTATCTAAAGCCTTTCTGAATGAAACCATTTAATTATTAATTTTAGAATTCAATAATTAATTTTGACTGATAATTGATAAAATCAACTAATAAAAATAAGCCTACACATCTCAATGATGTACAGGCTTATTCCTAAATTATTATAAATTAATTGTTGTTTTCGATATCAGAAACGATTTCTTTCGTTTTTCTTTCGATATCTTCAAAGTCTTTTTTAAAAATATAAGCAAAGGCAACTACACCGATGCCTACTACTACTGTAGTAATAGCTAATAAACTAAAGACAAATTTGAATAACCCTTTAATAAAGTTCCACATTAGTTTTCACCTCTATAATTAATATGCATAGCTACATTTCATAATGATAGCATACTTAACTTTGTCATTAAATATATACCCTTTTTACGGATAATTATTCTAAATATGAATATAAATTATGATAATATATCAACTAAAGATGCTTAAAATGAAACAATTAAATGATTTCTTTAATCATGGTACACACAAATCAACTTAGCAACCAAGATTTTAATTTATCAGTGATTACTTTGTAATTATCAATATTCAGAATGATCACTCCTATTGAGATAATGTCATTGTCTTAATTTAGATTGTATGATTTACACAAATCAAGTTCAATTAATACTAAGTTACTTTTATATTACATTGAAGTAAAAATATAAGGAGAGATTATAAAATGCAAAAAGTACGTTCTGATATAATGACTCATCGCGGTTCGCACTATGATTTAGGAGTAAAGACTGCTCTTTGGTTACAAACCACTCCTTTATTAAAAAATCGAAATAAAGAATGGCGAAAGAGAATTCCACGTTTTGATATTGATGTCAAAGAAACCTATGATATATTTCAAGTCTATTCACCACAGATTTGGGAAGAAATAATTGGCATGCAAGATGTATTGAATCTACCTACAAAACAAATGATTTTAAATTTCGGCCATTATCGATTTACTGATTTAAAGGACAGTGGCTGCACAGTATATAAAGGTAGTGATTTTTTAGTTCGAAATTATGATTATCATCCTGCAACGTATGATGGTAGATACTTATTATTTCAACCTAATGACGGGGGATTATCTCAAATAGGACCGACTTCAAGAGTGACTGGTAGAATGGATGGTATGAACGAGTATGGTTTAGTTATGGCATATAATTTTATGCATCGTAAAAAGCCTGAAAATGGGTTTGTATGTTACATGGTTGGTCGGCTTATACTTGAAAACTGCAAAAATGTAACTGAAGCAATCAAATTTTTAAAAGAAGTACCGCACCGTAGTTCATTCAGTTATATACTAATGGATAGACATTCGAATTATGCCATTGTCGAAGTTACACCTCGATCAATAGATGTAAGGTATGAACATATATGTACAAATCATTTTGAATTGCTTACCCATGAAAATAGAAATTATACAAGAGAATCTAAAGAACGCTTAAATCGTGTAATAAATAAAACAACTCCTTCTACAAACAAAGATATCGCATTCAAATTATTTAACGACCCGCAATACGAAATCTATAGCAAACTATTTAAGAGTTGGTCTGGTACAATTCATACTTCACTATATGAACCTAATTCATTAATAGCATGGATGGCATTAGGTCAAAACAGTCATCCAACCTCAATCAATTTCTCTAATTGGTTAAAAGGTGAGAAATTGAATATAAATTACTTTGAAGGCGAAATAGATACACCATTAACTTTTGCCACATACTAATTAAAAATTCGACCCTATCTTAATAAATCAAAGGGTCGAATAATTTATATTATTTATTCAATTATAATATCGCCATCTACAGTGTAAAATTCCAATATATTATCGCTGTTTCCTACTTTTCCTTTGTCGAAATATCGATTTTTAATTTCTTTATTTCCATGACCAGGATGAAGTTTAAGCAAGGTGTTTTTGGGTTTTTCGCCAAAATGATAATTAATATTACCTTTTTGTGTAGAAGCTTTTATATCATTGCTAGATTTCATGTCCGTCATGGAAATATCACCTCTATTAACCAAGAAAACAGTATCACTTAATGTACTATTTTTAACATGAGTTAAGCCCTTATCAAGCTTCATACGACCTTCCCTGATTAAACAGTCTGTAATATAAAAATTTGCTTTAGAGGATTCGATATTTAGCTGATTGAGTTCAGACCGTTTAAGTTGTATAATTCTATCAGTTTCCAATGATACATGTTTCAAATTCACTTGATTTAAATCAATTTCTCCCAATAACGATTGAATATTAAGAGATTTAAGGTCTTTTTCTGGTACAACAATTGTTAGCTTCCTATTATTTGAGTGAAATGGATTAAAATTTAATCCATATCCTCTATCTACTGCACGTTTTTCTTTAATACTTAACCTTTTATTATTTTTTGTAACATTTATTTTATTATCTCCAGTAAAATAAACGGCTAATTTTTTCCCAGAAATTACATTAACATTGGTTGTTACTGTACTTATTGATAAATGTTCAATTTTACTATTTATAGTTTTGTTATAATGTCGATTATCGTATTTGTTTTTATCTATAGTAAACCACGTCATAGTACCACTAGCAAAGAAAATGATAAATATGATTAAACCACTAATAAAAAGCTTTTTCATTCTTTAACGCTTCCTTTAACAGTCTTTATATACCAAAGAAGATATTTCAAAATAAGTTTATGAATTATTTCACCAATTTTCAAAGTAATAACAATAAACATAATTCCTAAACCTGTAAAAGAAATTGAAAAAAACACATTACTTATAGCATTTTCGAAACCATGTAATACTGAATAAAATAATAAAACAAATGGTGCAAAGATAAAACAAATAGAAATAAGGAAACAGAGTAGAATAAGTAATGCAATGATAACAACCGGTATTAAAATAATAAATAACGACAAAATACCAAGACTTAACGATGCTAGTATTGCTCTTACGATGTTTGCTAAGGTTGGTTTGTAACTAGCATAATGAATAGCACTTCTAGCTTTTACTTCTTTGGAAATATGATAAGGATCATTTAACTTTTTTATAATTTGTGATTCACTAATCCCTTTCAACTCTTCTTCATAGAATAAGTTTTCATACTTGTGCATAATACTATCTTTTTCTTCTCTAGGTAAATCATCTAAAGCTAATTCTAATTCATTTAAGAAGGTTATTTTATCCATATTTACGCACGCTCTCAATCTGAACTAAAAAATATCTAATACTTTTTTGATTATTATTTACTAAAGAACTCAATTCTTTTAACAATGTTATCTTTATATAAAATATTTAATTTCAGTTTATTAAAACGGTCTACATATGTCATTGAGTGATAATTTTTACCTACTTTATTAATCTTGTAGTTTTCTCCCAATTTATTGATGACTTTATCAATTGGGTCACCCATTTTAACACCAAAATTTGTTTCAACTTTATCATCTTTGACTAAAACCATGCCTTTAACCTTATGCGTTTTATTTTTTACTTTTACTGTAAAATCTTTATGATTTTTATCATTGTAAAAGGTATATCTATCTAACTTAATTTTCTTATTAACCACAAATCCTTTTTGATTAAAACCATGATTTAAACTAATATGATTCACACTGTAACCAGATAAATCCACAGATTTTATACTTTTATAATAAGTCAAACCTATCAATAAAGAAATAGCTCCAGTTAAAAAAATAGCGAATATTAACCATCTACTTTGAATTCGCACCTGAGTCACCACTTTCACTCTTGTTCTAATTAATATAGCATATGCACAATGTAGTTTCATCTAACAAGATAGTCACATTATTTAATATACATATATTAAGTTATTTTAATTTCTTTAAACTCAAAAATTTGATATAACATTTTAAATTATTCAAGGGAGGGTTTTTATATAAGAAATTTAAAAACTTATTTTAATAAAAGTCAAACACTCAATGAATTCATTAAGGAAATACAAGTAAATAAAGACAATTTATTATCCATTTATAATTTCTTCCACCTACCACTTAATGATGCACGTTTAAATCAATTAAGAGAATCGAATTATTCTAAGGTGCTTATAATTAAAGAGTATTGGTGTGGCGATGCCATGATTAACATTCTAATATTAAAGTATATTATTGAATTTCTGAACATCGAAGCAAGAGTTTTTCATAGAGATGATGATACACATCTGATTGATCAATATTTAACAAATAGTTAATCAAGTGCTATCCCTAGCTTTGTCTTCATGAACGATTTATTCAAACGATTAACAGTTTGGGGACCAAAAGCAAAAGAAGTACAAATTTGTCAATAAAATTAGAAGTAATAAGTTGCCAGATAAAACCCATCCTAATTTTTGAGGATTGACTTAAAGAAACACATATCATTATTAGTCAAATGTATAAAATTAATTCAATATTTTGGAATAAGTTTTAACTCAATAATAAATCTACTTGTATATAAATAAAACGAGTGGGACAGAACTCGTCATGAATTCTATGTCCCACCCTATAAAATACACCTCATAAATTTTAATTAATGACTAAACAATTTTTATATGTCTGAGTCACTTAACTAACTTCTCCGCGTTTTATTATTTAAATATCTCTCTTTGAGGCATATAACATATTTGCAATAAATAAGACCACTATTGATGCAATAGAGATAAACCATTGCCAATGAGAGAATTTAATCTCACCAGTCATTTTTTCAGTTAAATACGTAAATGGTATATATTTAAATGAATCTTGAATATCATCGCCAATATTCGGAATCATTGGAATAAATGGCTGAATAAACGGAACGATGAGTATTAAGAAAATACCTAGAGTAAATATGACAGCAGGTTTTTCTACTATTAAAGTGATTAATAATAAGAATAATCCAAAGAATAAAAAGAAAATAAGGTAAAACCAAATATTATTTAAAAATCTATCTCCATCCATTTTTTCACTTTTAGTTGTAGATTGTATAATAATTATTACCAAGTAGTGAATAATTGTAAATAAGAATGAAATTAATACAATAGATACTGTTTTAGTAATGATATAGCCCATTCTGCTAGTTATTCTGCTCATAAACAATTGTATAGTACCTTGTGAGTAATCTCTTGTTATTGTTTTTATAATGAATAAAAGTCCAGCAAACAAGAAAAGCCAATTAGCTAAATTAAAAACCATATCTATATTAACTTTATGTGCAGAACTATAATTTGCCATCATGCTAGCTTGGAATACCGTCATTCCAATTACAAGTATAAATGCTAAATAAGTATACGGACTTTTAAGTATACTAATTAAATCATATTTGACTAATTGTAAGCTCTTCATTATTTATCACCTCTTTGATTAATATTAAAGTAAGTATCACGTAGTGAACTTTTACGTGTTTCAATATATTTTGGATATATATCTAGTTGGGATAACGATTTAAGTAACTCTCTATAATCATTTTGAGCTTTAATGATAATTTCTCCAGATTCTTTTTGAGACTGCTGTACTTTAAAGTTTTCAGAAAGATAATCTAAAGCTTTATTAAAGTCATCTTTTTGTAAAGTAAGAATGGTACTATCCTCTGGTCCCCCATCTTTCATATCTACATCTTGAACGAACTTACCATCTCTAAGAAATACTGCTCTATCACAAATCAATTCAATGTCTTCTAATTTATGACTTGAGATTAATATTTTCATTTCTAATTGTTGAACAAGTGATTGAATTGTCTTTAGTACATCTATCGAACCATCTGGATCCATACCATTTGTAGGTTCATCTAAAATTAAGTATTTAGGTTTGTTCATTAATGAAAGTGCAATTGATAATTTTTGTTTCATTCCCATTGAATATTTGTTAACTTTTTTCTTGATATATGGTTTCATTCCAAAAGCTTCAATAATATGATTTGCATATTCCTTATCGAAACCATCGCCTAATACTTGTGCAAATAATTTTAAGTTAAATAAACCTGTCTTATTTCCATATAACTTAGGATGCTCAATTAAATAGCCAACATTCTCACTTTTAGGCATGTCGACCTTTCCTTGATAGTTAATAATGTTATTATTCATGACCTTCATCAAAGTTGTTTTACCAACTCCATTTTTACCGATAAGACCAACGATTTGACTCTCGCCAAAATCAAAATCTATATCGTCTAAAACAGTATTTTGACCATATTTTTTTGTGATATGTTGTAATTTCATCATAGACCTCCTTAAAAATGTTAATTCTTTATTTTTTTAATTTGAATCAAATAATTAATGACTAAGAAAATGCTACTTATAACTAATAGACCATAATTTAAGAAATATGAGTATATCATTGGGATATGGCTATCATTGTGTGTAAGATAATTGATTAAGATGAAAACGACCGATAAAGTAAATGGCAGAACCACCATAATCCCTACAATATAAGCTAAATATGGGATATCTCGATCTTTACGTTCAGTACTCTTACTAAACGCTATAGGTATAGAAAAGAAATTTCCTACAATGAATGAAAAAGTCGTCGAAAAATAAATCGAATCTGTTTTTATTGTGCTTGTATTGTATCCATATAAACTAATGATAAGCGCACCTATAAAAGTTAATAAAATACACGTCATGTAATTAGCGTTAAGCAAATCTTTCTTTGAAACAGGCAAACTATAAAAGAAATAATATGAAGATGAACCACCTAATCTACGGTTAACTCTAAATAAATGACCTATATCTATCAAGCATATCATCGTCAGTATTAATCCGATTGGTCCTGAGATAATTGAATATAATGGTGTATCTTTATTTAACAAATGATAAATGGGGAAGAATAAAAGCAATAATGCGTAAAGAATTAATGTCCAACTACGTAATTTTAAGTTTCTAATCATTAATTGCTTCATAGTTAAATCTCACTTTGTGTTTTGAATTTGTATTTCGTTCCTGTTTACTTTTTTCTAAATAAATCATCAATTGCTCTATAGATGCATCTTTTATTTCAACGCCACTACCAAATAATTCATTAAATGTTTGATAATATTCTGTTAAACCAATATAGCCTGTTTGCTTACTTTCTTTGTATATCAAGAGTTCATTCAACTCTTCATCTAAGTCTTCATTAGAACCACTAACGATTTTGTATTTTTGCGATAGTATATCCCTAGACTCATTGAATATGATTTCACCCTCACTGAGAAAAACGATATAATCTGCAATTTTTTCCAAATCAGAAATAATATGTGTTGAAAAGAAAACTGTCTTATTTTCATCTATCAATTCTTGTTGAATAATTTCAAGTAATTCATTTCTTATTAACGGGTCTAACCCTGATGTTGGTTCATCTAGGATAAATAATTCTGCATGATGACTGAATGCAATTGCTAACGATAGTTTCATTTTCATACCAGTTGAGAAAGTTTTTATTTTATTTTTATATGGAAGCTGAAAAAATTTTAAATATTTTATAAATATTTCATGATCCCAACGATCATAAAAAGGGGCAATGATATTTTCTAATTTTTTTACTGTCCATTTTTGATTAAAATAAATCTCAGAATACACAAATCCAATTTTATTTTTTATTTCACGAGGATGGATTTTTATATCTTTCTCAAAAACAGTGATCGTACCACTTTCAGATTGAATTAAATCCATAATTAATCGTATTATTGTAGTTTTCCCCGCACCATTTCCACCTATAAAACCTGTAACATATCCTTTAGGAACATTGAAGGAGACATCTTGCAATTGAAATGCGTTAGATTGATAATTAACATCTTTAAGTTCTATCGCGTTCATTAGTCGTCCTCCTCATAAATCATAGTCAATATTTCTATTAATTCCTCTAAAGGCATTCCAATTGTTTTGGCTTCTTTTGACATAGAGTGAGCTAAATTTTCAATAACAAAAAATTGCTTTTCTTTTAAAATAGAATTATCTTGTTCCTTTACAAAGGTTCCTTTACCTCTAATAGTTGTTACAAACCCATCTTTTTCCAAATCTTCATATGCTCGTTTTGTCGTTATTAAACTCACTTTTAAATCTTTAGCTAACTCACGCATTGATGGAAGATGTTCACCAGGGGAAACATAACCTTTCAAAACATTTTCTTTAATTTGTTGCTTAATCTGTTCATATATAGGACTTTCACTATTGTTCTTCAAAATTATTTTCATTGATGTCCCCCTTTTCATCTGTATATACATAATATATACAATATACACACTTTTGTAAAGTGATTTAGGAAAAATTGTAGTAATCTCTACTTCATCAGGAATATACTGTGTATATCATCTATATACAAAAAGGATGAAACTGAATTCATTTGAATTCTACATTTCATCCTAAAATTAAATATTTTACCAAATTTTGCCAAATATTTACTAATGATCCTTTTAAAATTACTGTTGAAATAGCAAAATATACTTCACCTATTTGATTTAATGTACTTAAAACTTAAAGTAATATTTAAAGTTTTATCACATGAATGTATCTATTTTTTTTTACGTTCATTATGTCTATTAATAAAAGCACAAATCATGAACATAATTGCTGCTAGCAATAATTTTACCCCTTGCGAATCATGATCTGTCGCTTGTAAATAATACCCTACTATAAATAGTACAATAGCTAATCCAACAAATATTTTAGTCAAGTGTTTCATTTATTTCACCTCAGTAATATAAAAGTATATCAAATTAAAACAAAACTATGAACCACACTCAATAGCATCACTTTATATAATATTGTTTGCGGTCTATTTAGTACAGTGTTACAATTTAATTGTATCCACGTATTATACTACACAACCCCAAGTCTGGTACCAGCAGACTTGGGGTTTTTTGGTCATCTATTTGCCTTTCCATTTTATTTCCAACCAAATACGAAAGACAATGAGTATGCCACCGGTAATTAATGTTATGATTCCATCTTGCCACCACGTCATTATACTACACCTCCCAAAAAGATGAGTGTCATATAATATGATGACCTATCAATAGTTTAACATAAAAACAGAACATATGTTCTGTTTTTGCTAGATAATTTTTTATTTATAACTTTAGTACAACACTTTATCTTTAAAGCAATACAAGATAATATATATATAAACACTTTATTGAAAAGAGGTTAAGACAATGATGAATCCATTAGCCCAAAAATTGAATGATGAAATAAAGCAATCAAGTCCAGAAGTATTAGATATGATGTCACAATTAGGTAAAGAGATGTTTTATCCAAAAGGAATTTTATCACAATCCGCCGAAGCAAAACGTACTACATATAATGCTACTATTGGTATGGCAACCAAAAAAGAAGGTAAAATGTATGCAGATTCACTTAACCAAATGTTTAATGACCTTACACCGGATGAAATTTTCCCATATGCACCTCCTCAAGGTGTAGAGGAATTACGTGATTTATGGCAGAAAAAAATGCTTAAAGAAAATCCCGACTTAAAGTCAAAATCTATCTCTCGTCCCATCGTTACAAACGCGCTCACGCACGGTCTCTCTCTAGTAGCTGATTTATTTGTAGATTCAGAAGATACCCTCTTATTACCGACACACAACTGGGGCAATTATAAACTTGTATTTAGTACACGTCATGGTGCTCATATCGATACGTATTCTATTTTTGATGACTCAGGACACTTCACTACATCTGAGCTTGTAAAAACATTAAAAGAATATAAAAAAGACAAAGTGATTATGATTTTAAATTATCCTAATAACCCAACTGGTTACACACCAAATAAAGAAGAAGTTAATACTATTGTAGATGCAATTGAAGAATTAGCTAATAAAGGTACTAAAGTAGTAACTGTTGTCGATGATGCATACTATGGGTTATTTTATGAAGAAGTTTACCAACAGTCGATTTTCACGGCTTTAACACAGGTTAAATCTTCAAACCTTTTACCAGTGCGTTTGGATGGAGCTACTAAAGAATTCTTCTCTTGGGGCTTCCGAGTTGGCTTTATGACGTTTGGAATTAATCATGAAACGTTAAAAAATGCATTAGAAGCTAAAGTAAAAGGATTGATTCGTAGCAATATTTCAAGTTCTCCACTACCTTCTCAGAGTGCTATCAAACATGTACTTAAACATCATGAGCAATTTGATAAAGAAATCGATCAAAATATCAATATTTTAAAAGAACGCTACGAAGTAACTAAACAAGTGGTATATGATAATAAATATGCTAAATATTGGCAAGCCTATGACTTTAATTCAGGATACTTTATGTCATTGAAATTAAATCAAGTCGATCCGGAAGAATTACGTAAACATTTAATTAATAACTATTCAATTGGTATTATTGCTTTAAATAGCACAGATATTCGTATTGCCTTTAGTTGTGTAGAAAAAGAAGATATTCCTTATGTCTTTGAGTCTATTGCTAATGCAATTGATGATATTAAATAAGTTTAAGGGGCTGGGATTATGAATGCTCTCTATTCACAGTCCCAGTTCTATTCTTATCTTGATTGATTTGCTCTTGAAAACTATGTGTTAAAACCTTTTCATTTAATTTGATATGATGTAATTTTTACTAAAAAGTATTAATTATATTTTCTTCGGATATAAATTTTAAGAATCTTCACAATTTAGTTAGTCGACCCTTTAATAATTTATTGTTTTATTTTTGTGATTTAAGTACAAAAAGCTAAAACGAATAAATTGATACTCAGTACATTAGTTTTTGACTTTTGATTTCTATCTCCATTATCTCGAAGTTGAGCCTCTGTGATTTTTCTACAATGATTATTTATCAAGTAACTACACTCGCCACCCTATTCTTTAAGTTTTTAAATAGAAAAAGTGTGGATTGTACACCCACACTCTATGACTAACTATTCTCTTATTTTATTTCTAAATAATCCTAATAAACCTAAACCAGCAAATAACATTATTAAAGCAGGGTTTTGAATATCGTTTGCTTTACCTGTTTCCGGTAATTTATCTTGTACATCATTGTTAATATCTTTCTTAGAAGTTGTTGTAATTTCGTCTTCTTTGTCTTTCTTAGTTATTTTTATTTCTTTTAAGTCTTTACCGCTATTTAGTATTGCTGGGCTTTTTTCCTCTCTATCTTTTTTCGGAGTTTTTGTGTCTTTATTTTCTTTGTCTTTCTTTGGTGTTTTGGTGTCTTTAGATTCTTTCTCGTCTTTATCTTTCTGTAGTGTTTTTGTGTTTTCGTCTTTCTCGTTTTTGGTAATTTGTGTATTTGTTACCGAAGTATTTGCTTGATTTTGTTCTTTTCCATTCACTTCATCTTTATTTTGATTGGTTGTTTCAACAACTTCATTTGTATTATTATCTTGTTGATTATTTTCAACCATAGGTGATTGTGCAGTGCTAATTTTACGATAAATAAACTTAGTAATTCCGTCACTCACAGAAGTTCTATAATGTTGGTACCCAGGAATTTTCACCGGTTGCCTTTCTGAAGCAGGGGTTTTAGCATCTTCCACAGCATCTTTAATAATATTTCCTTGATCATCTAGCCAGACAGTTACATAAAGAATTGGTAGTTCATATGACACATCGTATTCTTCTTCATCATTATTATTTTGATCTGTTGTTACGGCTGTTGCATCTGTATTTTCATTATTATTTGTAGGTGCTGTCTGTGAAGTTTTTGGTGATGTTCCTTGATTTGCAGTATTTTCATCCGCATACACAGTTACGTTACTGTTAAATAAATAGAGTGCCAATGTTAATACACTTGTTGTGCCATATCTTATAGTTTTCTTACTTAAATATGTTTGTATTAATTTCGAATTATTAGGTTTGATGTCTTTCATAGTTGTATGTGCCTCCCAAATTTTTGATTTAAATTAAAATTCGATATCATATGCCTATGATACTGATATTTACAGTGTGAGCATAATCGAACAAAATATACACAATACGTTATTTAATTTATAATATATCATGTATTTTAATTTTTCACAATTTAAAATTACCGAATAATACTAAAGACTTTTTATTACTTTCAACATTGAGATAACATTTTTATAACTGCATTAAAATCGTTGATTTCTCAGAGCTTTACTGACTAAACATTATAACTTTACTATATAGTGAGATATCTAACGTTTTTGTAATTACGATAATTTTAACTCATACCTAAAAAAGCTTCTCAAAAGTCTATTCAACTTTTGAGAAGCTTTTTAGTAATTTAAATTAAATATTTATATTGAAGTCTAAAATCAATAAAATATCTACATCATACCTGGCATTAAGTATCATATGAAATAGGTATAAATAGAGAGCTAAAAGCCTATAATATCAACATTTACAATTTTGAATGTCCCTGCTATTTTTAGTTTTTTTATTCTGTTATGTCATAATTATGTCATTAGAATAGTATATCAAAATACGATATATAGTAACGATGAAATGTTAAAATTGAAAAAACAACATAAATCTGTGGCAACATATACGTATTCATTCCCGTATGCGTGAGATTTTTATTTTTTGTTAGGTTTGAAATGTAATTTACATGATTTACAGTACAATGAATGCCCAAATTTGATAAACAAAAATATGAAGAATACTATAACAAGAGTTAGAAAAATAAAACCCAATATAGAACTAACTGGATCTTTCACAAATCCACCAGAGGTCACTGCCCCAAATGCACACATCATAGTAAATATTATACCAATTAAAACTAAACACCCTAAACACCCACTAGTTCGTTCAACAACAGCTCCCGAACCACATCTTGGGCAACGACGCCAACCACTCACTATGTATCAATCCTATTTCTATAATCTCAGACTATATATAATAATTAGTGTTATTCTATCACTATTTTCATCACCACTTCAATTTAATATTTTAGTTAAAACTATTAAAATTTAACTATTGATACGCTTTATTTTTTGTACTACATTTTGTATTCGCGCAATTTAATCCTCTAATTTATTTAATAATTCATTAATATCTTCCTTTGATACTTCATTGTTTAATGTATCATGCAAATAAAAACAATGCATAATAATCCCTTTTGAATTAGTATTTATATTTAAATATTCTTTATTATTTTCTACACTTTTATAATCCTCTATCTTTTTCAGTAATTGTTTAAGCTTAAATAATAGATTTATATAATAGGTTTTATCTTTCACACCATTCTTTTGAATCATTAAATTTGAATAGTAACTTGATAGACTTTCTAATAAGATTATGTAATTTTTTATACTTTCAAATTCTTCATTAAATTCAACTTTATTTTTCAAATTTTTTTTGGGATTTTCTAAATCATTAAATACTTTTACGAATGTACTATCTGTTATTGATTTATTGTTGTATTCTTCTAATTTATTTTCAGCCTTTTGTACGTCAAAACCCTTATTACTAAATACTTTGTTAAACATTATCAATAGACTGTCAGCATTAAATAATAAGTTAACTTGTAAATCTAATATTCTCTCTATTTTTTTATTATGACGATCTTTTTCAATAGATTTCAGTGTGAATAATCCTGCAATTAACGCACCTATTAAAGAACCACCAAAAGTTGTCAATAATCCAAATAGTGAAATAGACAAATTCAAACTATCTTTTGTTTCACTATTTAACGAAGCATTAAAAACTGTTGCCACACAAAATATAAAAAACAAGAAGAATATTATTCCTAAAATTGAACTTACCATAATAATAAATCTTTTATCTTTCATAATATCCTCCTAATGATTTCAATTAGTTTAATTATTATCTAAAAATCAATCTAATACAAGCTGAGTTTTATATTAAATCTACTACCTAAGGTTTACTTGCTATTAGTCATTTCAGACTAACAGTTGTTACTCAATTTTAAGCAATAGCTGCTATCACAAAATGTTAGCCACTCAATGTACATTAAATGACTTAAAATGAAGTTCTGACATTCACTCTGTGCTGCATCGAGAAATGAATTTACGTATCGTTGTTCGTTTGAAGTTAATAGATAGAATAGATATACATTTCTAAATTTGAATATTATTTAATACTTATTTTTTCATATTTTTAACAATATCTATTAAATCTTTTTCTGTGAATCCTTCTTCTATATGTATTCCTTCTACTTTAAAAGGATGGTCGGGATAATACCAATTAAATAACTCAGTACCTTTTATAAATGTAGGGCCTTCTACTTGCATAGCAGGGTAAAATTCATTTAATTTATTTAATAATACAGTTTCTAAACCATCTAATGTTTTTCTCAAATCATCAGAAGATTTCAAAGCTTTGTTAACATATTGGATGATTTTATCATTATTATTTCTATGATTTTTTACATGTTTTAAAATTTGAATTTCAATAAAATCATTTAAAAAGTACAATTCATTATAAGATCCACCAATTAAAATAGTGGTGTCTGTTTCTCCAAAATAAGAATATAGAACAGAAGTGTCCTTTTTTAATATATGAAGTTCTTCTTTTATTTCAAAATGCTTATTTATAAATTTAGTTAATTGGCGATTATCTATTTTACTATTCTTATTTTTCAAACTCTCTAAATCAAGCTTAATTTCATAAAGCATAGAAATAGATTTCATTAATGTTGAATAACTTAGCTTTGTAAATTTATCTACTAATTCTAACAATTCTTTTTTATCGTTTAGTTCTTCTATATACTTCTGATTTTCAATTTCCATTTCTTTCTTACTTTTATCAACATACATTTTATAATTAGTTTCAAAATTTTTAAATCGCTTATCTTCCTCTCTATTTTTTCTTTTCCATATAAATAACCATATAATATTAATAATCGTGACAATACTACCGATAATTGTTATAACTGTAGCAATAAGTGTTATTAAATTCATAACTCACTCCTCCTAATCAATTACTATATTCATCTAATGTTTAACAATTTGATAAATCTCTCACACTTTCTTTATATTGAATCATGAAATGAATAAATGTATGATTTTATTCATGCAAATCATCTTTTTTTGAAATCTTGTTTCAATTACAATAGTATTACTTATATATATAAAATTTCATATGCGACTTTTCTTCTTTATAATAGTTTAACCTATCTTGTAATGTACCTGTTTGTAATTCTAACTTGTGAGCGTCTGGATCAGTGAAGTATATTGATTTTTTATCTCTTAAGTCTCTAGTGCGTCCCTCTAATATATTCACTTCATTAATTTTTAACCATTGATACCATTCATCAAATTCACTTTCATCAATTGTAAATGCTATATGTGTATATGAGTATTGAATTTCATTTCTAGTTATATCTTTTTCTTCATTAAGCACTAACCACAGACCACCTAATGTGAAATACGCTGTTTTGTCACTCTCTAATAAAATTTTAGCTTTTAATATATCTTTATAGAAAGCAGTAGAAGTCTTAATATCTGATACTGAATATGTTACGTGGTTTATAGATTGATATCAATTTTTAAGTAACGTATTCAAAACGTATTCAAAATAAAAACGCCACTCAATGAGTGACGCTTGAAACGAATTATTTAAATTGTCCGTGTGCTAACTATTTAATTTGCCCTTATCATCAAAATTATGTCCTTTTTTTAATCACCCTCACTTCTAACTTCAATACTTATTCTCTCTTCTTCATTCCAAATTTTAACATTCACTTTGTTTTTATACTCATTTATCTCTATTTTATAATTTTCTTCATCAATGTATTTTTTTAAAATTGATTCGATTTTTTCTTCATTATTTTTTAGTACATGTTGGTTTGGCCTATTCAATTTTGTAAATAGTTCCTTTTCCATTTTATCTTCATTGTATTTGCTTAATTTAAAACCAATAAACAAAAAGATACCAATTGTTATGCATGGAATAATACCTATGTATATAATTTTTAGGGATAGGTGATCATTAACAATATTAAAGATTTTATTCAAATTTAACAAAAGAGCTATTACAATTGAAGATACTGCTTTGGCAATATAAAGAACAAATATACTATAAAGATGATATTCTTCCTTATTTTTAGTTTTAATCATTTCGATTTTATTAGTATGATCTAAAACTTCAGTATAAAAATGTTCTGATATTATTTCTTCTTTATTTCCATCAACTTGTAATGTTATATCACTATTTTCTTTTTTATATTGAATGGTTTGCTTATCAGTAATGTCAAAATAATACTTGTCTAATTTATGGAATCCATCTTTTCTTTTTATAAATAAAAATATGGCATTCTTCCTTTTCATCAGCTCTAATACTAATAAAACTGAAGCTATACTAAGCATTAAATCAAATATTGCAATAATTGAATAATTATAAAGATCAAAAAAATTAAACTTATCTTTTAAATAAGTTAATTGAACTACATAAGTAAAAACTCCAAAAAAAACACATATAGTTAATAGAATCAGATTCATAATATCATTAAATTTTATTTTAGTAGGCATTAAATTTTCATTCAATCTTTTTTCAAAACCAAAGTAATCCTTATATTTACCAATTATTTTCATATTTTCCACTCCTATTATACCTATTTATTTACCATCTATATTTTCAATTCTTTATGTTTATTTTTATTATCTCACATATAATGAAAAAATCCACTTTTATAATTTTCTTAAACTAACATGATTTAATAATATTAGATTTACCTATACTTGCATAAATAATTCACAAAAAAAATAACCGTACCAATTAAGATACGGTTATCCTATATTTTTCTATTTTTTATGTTACATTTACAAGTAACTAATGTGGATATTACATGAGCAAACCTTTACTTAAAGTTATAACATATATAAACAGCTAAACTATAGTATCTTTATAAAAAATTCTAGAATTAGAAGAATGAATTGGAATTTTTGACAAGTACTTGACAATTTTACTTCAAAAATAAAGAAATGATAGATACTAAAAGAGAAGCTGAACTTATTACAGCAGGAATAGTAATTCCAATCCAAAATCTTTTGGTTGTGACTTTTTCCTTATTGATATTAAGTTTAATTTCATTTTTAGCAGCTTTTATATCTTTACAAAATTCATCTTTTAAATCATCGATTTTTCCTTCAACATTATCAAACCTATAGTCCATATGTTTTTCATGTTGTTCAAATTCTGGACGAGTTATATAATTAGTATTCATACCATCACCTTCTATTTCCGAATAACCAATTGTCCCTGTGCTAAAAAAATTCTTAAAATCATTTTTAATTTTAGTTTTTTGGTATTTTGGACTATCATTGATAGCAATTAAATTACTCTTGTTCTTCGATGTCATAATAAGTATCCATCTCGTTTTGTAAAGTATTTATATCTTTTATTTCATGATGAACAGTTTCGTATTGATCTATTGCTTCCGATAATGCTTTATATAATTGTTTAGCTAGACTTGGATTCATAATAATCTTTTTATTATCCAAAAAGCCATTAGGTGTACTTTGTTTAAAATTAATCATAAAATCAGTAATGCTAGTTTGAATATCTAAAGAATTAGCATAGAACATAGATAAATCTTCGTCATATACGTATCCATTTTCTCTGTTTAATTCTATACTATCATTTTCATCATAATTGTAACCCATAATGATTCTCCTTTACCTTAAAAAAGTATTTATAATAATAATATCTTTTTTAATTTATAAGTAAAAGACAGAACATAATAGCGAACATAAAAAAGAGTGCAGTCGCTAGGCCTACCTATGTTACTATTCCCCAAATCAAACTAAACCATCACTATGAACATCGGCATTAGTATATTACTTTTCCAACTCTTCTAAATCCATAACATTCTTCTCGTCGTCTTCATCAATACTATCTATAAACACTGGTGTAGCTACATTTAAGTCTACCTTTTCTGTAAATAAACTGTGGTATCTACCGAGTAAATCGCGAGCTTTCATGCGATCACTAGGCTTTATTGGTACTTCAACAGTTTCCACATGCTCGTTATATACGAGGTTCATTCTTCCCGTATCTGGGTTACGTTCAAATGTACCTTTCTTTACTACAGCTTCTTTGGTTTCCGTTTCGTCACCTATTGCTGCTTGAGTTAATAAATACAGTAACTCTTTGGCTGATAAAATAGTATCGTCCATAATCTCGTCTTTCTTACTTTTAATATATTCGTCCACTTTCTCTTTGCGTAGTAATCGACTACCAGTTACATGTGCACTATTGGGGCTATATCCTGCCTTTATAGCGCTTTGAGTAACGTTGAGTGTCTTTATATACTCATTCGCAAAACGCTCTTGTTTAGGCGTTAATTTGTCCATATACTCACTCCTTAATATAAATAGTGCCTACCCATTTAAGGATAGGCGAATTGTTTAATTATCTTCTATTATTACTTTGTTTCACTTCGTTAATCGCATTTTTATAACGTTCAGTAAGTTGTTTAATTTCAACGCCACCATACTGTTCATTCTTAGTTATAACTACACCAGTTTTAGCCATTCCTGTTTGATTAATGACACTATACTCAAACATTAAGTTATTGTATTCTTCATTTGTAGTGTATGGATATAAAACACCTTGTTTTAATTCTTCGAGTTTAAATGCAACTTGACGTTGTTGTGATTCGTTTAATTGATTGTCATATTTTTGTTGCAACAAGCTTAATTCATAAATATCAGTGTTCGTTACATCTTTACTATTGATATAGTCTACAATCTCACTATCGTTATAGAATGATAATCTAGCTTCTAAATTCTGACGTTTAATAATTTCGGTTTGTGGATCTTTAACATTATCTTGTTGACTTTCTTTCTCAATCTCATTACAGCGTTGCTCTATTTCATTTAATCTATCTGTAGCAAACTGTTTGAATTTATTTTCGAGTTCAGTAACTTTGGGCTTTTGTTGTTCGTCTATAGCCTCTAAACGATAGCCTTGCTTATATAAACGCTTAGTATCTTCGATTAATTTATTTACTTCATCTAATAAATCTTTATACTTTCTGTTATCGAATAATACACTCCATACGTCTTGTGTTGTACCTTGATAAGTAGTTGTTGTCATAATACATACCTCTTTCTTTTTAATTTGCTTTTAAAAGCTTTTCTTGTCTTGCTCGTTTCATACGCGCTTTAATTCTTTCTTTTCGTGCCTTACCTTCTGCCCTACGTCGCTCTTTATCAGCTTTAATTTCTTCTTGTATAGCAGTATTTCTATTATTCTTGTCCTTACTATCTATGCTTATTATATCCTCACATATGCGTAATATAAGGCTCTCATCAGCTAATACGTCATCTCTTTGATACCTCTTTATCTGACGTTGTTCACTTTCACTATAGTTAGATAGCATTATGTTAAACTTCTTTAAATCATGGTTAGATTTATGCTTAAATTTCTCTAGCTTCTCACGTTCTTCAATAATACTTAATGCCAAATCTTCAATGTGGTTTGATTCATAGGACAACTGCATAGTGTATGGATCAATAAACATTCTTGGATAATGTAAAGCGTACATATCTTCAATGCGTTGTTCCCATTTATCAAACTCACTTTTTAAGAATGCAGCATTATACTTAGTTTTGAGTTGAATAACAGCGTATCTTTGTTCTACTCCCAAATGCTACACCTCTTATAATTTAATACGTTTTAAAGCCTCATAACGTTTCATACTACCGTCTGCTAATCTTTTAATACTTTCCATTGCTTGTTGTTTCTCTTCATCGGTAGTAATGATGTAATAACCACGTTCATGTTTTTTATAGCTACATCCTATAGGATAACTATAATCATCAATCAACTTGCTTATAGCATTTCTTAACCATCTTTCATTAGATGAATTATACTCGTACCCCATTAAGTTAAGTATCTTGGACTTAGTTATATACTTATCTTTTGAGTTCTGAATGGTATCGAAAATTCTTAAATATTCGGTTGGTACAGATTGATTTTTATTTAATGTATCTATCATGTTTTATTCCTCGTTTTATTTAGTATTCCCTTTCTGTTTACTAACTCCCTAAAACGGTAATGATACATTTATTTTTTCTCCACACTCTAATTATATCAAAATTACACTCAAAATACAAACTTATGTTCTTGTTTTAACTAATTTTATTTTATACTTAACAACCCTAAAAACATTCAATTAACAGCTTTTATAAGTTTTTTTACATATACTATCATACACCACGATGAAAGAACGTATGTTCTTATTAATTTGCGTTTTAACCCCTCACGAAAATTAAGCGCTTAGCTTTTTTTAGTTTTTATATAGGAGCCACACACTACATGCGACCCCTTATTACCTACTTACTCACACTATAGTACGATTCTTTCAACTCACTTAAATTACGCTCTAACGCCTTATAATCGTCTTGTGTGGCGTTCTCATCTTGTACAAATTCAGTTACCAACTTCAAGCCCTCAACTAGCTCACTTGCAGGTTCATTAATCCCAGTAGCTAATTGATATAATATTTCGATATTACCTATCACATCAGCATTACTAGACTGAACGCCCTCAAGTTCTTCAACATTTAATCCACCCTCAATATAAGTGAACATATCTGTGTTATTACTTTCTGCGAATGTCTCCAATCCATACATGAAATATTCATCTTCGAATAATTGTCTTGCCATCATATCACTAATAGATAGGTGCTTATCATCGTGTATTTCAAAACCGTTATAATATCCCTCAATACTTCTTATTAGCCTCTCTGTGTGCTTACTAGACGCTAATTCGAATGAATTTCTTACTTTGCAATCTTTAATATATACATGACCGAATAACTTCCCGTTCATCATCACATAAACCATATCAAATGGATCATTATATATTTTAAAAGCGAAGTGGTTATCTCTACTGCTCTCTAACAATCCTGTGTAGTACCTTAACAACGTAGCTGCTCTTGTTTCAAATTGATTTGCGATGATTTCTATATTCATATTCATTCACTCCTTATTTAGTCACTCTCAGTAACATAGGTACCCATGAAGGTACTTCAGTTTGTTGTCCATATTCTGGGTAAGTAATAGCTAATGGTAAACTTGGAACTCTACCATCTAACAAATAGCGCATGACATAGCTAGCTCTATAAATTAGATCAAGATGTTCTCCCTTAACTAACTCAATCAACGCATACATTGTGAGCTTATTCCAACCACTCCAAAAAACGATATTTTTATCATGCTCATTTGTAACACTCGCTTTACCTTTATAGTCATGATCTAACTCTTTAAATAAATCTTCTAACTGATAAATAGGAATTTCCTTATGTTCTTTTACATAATCGTACATATGCTGTTTAAGTTGCTCTTTATCCATGTGTAACCTCCAAAACTTTTTTAATATTTTTTCAAAGTGGGTACTAGTCCCCAGTGAGTCCCCACTTAATTTTTATATCTGAGTACTCTCAAACTCTTGTTACTGCTGCATTTAATGAATTTAGTACCCGTTGTACCCGTATTTTTTATAATAGGAAACCTGTATTATATGAATACTCTTATAAACAACTCACTTTAATTAAATGTCATTAATTAACAATGGGTACTTCGGGTACTATCGACTACAAACACTTGATATTACTATATTTATTGAGTACCCGTTTTGTATTTATTTGTGGGTACTCAACGGGTACTTATGGGTACTTATCAATAATCAGAATTAGGATTATATGAATTAGAAAAATCAAAGCCCAATTCTTCTAGTACTTCTTGTCTTATAGCAAAACCCCTATACTTCACTGTTTCATGTTTAACCTGCTTTTGTAATCTATCTTTTTCACCTTTTATTAAATAACCTTTTTTATCCCACTGCCCTGTAATAGTCTGCATTTCATATCTCAACTTCTCTTTTACTGTTTCACCCAAGATACATAAATAATCACGTTTATATATAGCTTTGATATCACCGTTTTTGACTGAACTATAACCTTCACCGGCAATATTATTTCTATTCGCATCTAAATATTGAAGTAATTCCTCTAACAGTTGCTTAGGTTTATCAATCGTTTTATTATTTCTAACCATGCTATTATAAGCTTGTTCAATGATTTTAAAATGATCGTGTTCAAATCCCTCAATATCATTTAGTATTTCACCACTAACCTGTAACAACGCGAATGCATGTCCTAGTCGTTGCATGATTTCGTTACTCCCTTTTTGATTAAAGTAACGTTGATAACTTTCAAATGCATTTTTATATGATTCTTGCTTAGATTGATATTGTTTGATGAATACTTTTCCTAGCGTTCCATAATTATCTCGAAATGCCTTATCTAATGTAGTGAAATCAAAATTATCTGGGTATGGTTGATCCTGTAACGTTACGACACGGGCAGAAACACCAGCTTTTTCATCTGCCATATTAGAAATAGATGCCTCGCCTGTAGAAAGTAAGATGTTCCGCCATTCCTTTTTGGCATTAAGTGTTAAATTGATATTACTTCTTGATTTACTTTCACCACTCGAGAAATTGTAAGTTGCATTAGCTACGAATTTGGGGTGTGTATTGCGTGTATCATCTTTAAACATTGGAAACGAATTTAAGAATGATGCCATTGCCTCAATACTATTATTAGTTGAACTCCAAGTAGTAATAAGATTACTTGTCCCCCACACACTTGAAACTAAATTAAGTGTGAACGTTTTTCCCGTAGATGTACTGCCTGATATCTCTACAATAAAAGGCTGCAATTCAAATTCACGCAATAGTACGGAACCTAATGATGCATATAACATGACCATAACCATTGGCAAACTTTTAATTTTTGAAAATACATGCTCGGAATAGCTTTCTAGTGTTCCTTTACTCTGAAAAGAATCAATTAACTTTTGAAAGCCTTTGTCATTATTAAACAACTTAATATTTCTATTTTTCATTTCTTCTTTATAAGGATAAATAAAGTACCCTTTAACATGACCTAATCGAGTAGCTACTTTAATGTTTACTGGTGGATTGTGCCTTTTAGATTTATTTATATAATCAACCAACCTAGTTGAAGTGGTAGAAGTTACATCAAACTTTCTATTAACCAACTTCAGTAATTGACGACTATCAGCTATCTCTTCAGCGCTTACTCCTAGATTCACCGGTATTTGATTATCATAAAAAAGCATGTTGTAACTTACTTCATTACTCTCAATATCTTCAAAACGTTCAGTAATTTGGGGAATCGTATTAGTAATGAATATCTTTTTATCTGGTTCTCCATCTTTTTTACTAGGAATAATTTGATAGAGTGCCACACCATTTTGATGTTGCTCAATTTCATAACCTTTGGGAATAACTTCATGAATAGCATCTTTTTCTTGCTTAGTTTTCTCAATTTCGTGAAGAATATCATCTTTAGTTAATTCCATATACTTCCCCCTTTCTACTTATTACGATGCTTCTTTAAAATGGATTGAAATGTAGCGTTTATTTCCCGTTCGTTTAATGGTGGATTACACGCATTTTGTCCCCATAGCAAAGCATACGAGTATACAATATATTCATTAACATGTTGGCTGAACAAATGTCCTATTAGACTTGCTAAAGAATTATTACGATTGCCCTTAGTAACTGAAAAACTAATATCACGCCAATAAGTATCATCACGCTTATTAAAGTTAGTTTTACTTGGTTGATCTGTTTGTATATTTGTTTCTTTTGACCATTTTTCAAGCATTTCAACATTCAAAATGGGAGCATCATTATATTGATGTAAGAACGGATATTTACCTTTTATATAAACTGGCAATGCCATTGCCCTACTAGGTTGAAAACTCCCCTCATCTACTAGATGACCTATCTTATTTGCTAACACTTTTGTATATTTGCGATAATCATCTGCACTTATTCGCTCACTCAAAGCGATATACAAACGTATTCTAGGGCTTTCTGTCCGATGGTTAAATGTAGTGTGGTACATCCAGGAAACACCTTTTAAAGTCTCCGTAATTGCATCGTGTAGTAGTCTCAACTTAGGAATGTCGTCGTAGTCCAGCACTAGGACATCACGATAAATCACGTTTCCGTCTTTACGATATTTTTTATACTCATTACCATTTTCGTCAGTATCGTCTTTCATATCACCATAAACAGCAACACCTCGAGCATATTTGTTAGTATTGTTTTGTGGTATAGATAATCTATTAACTAACTCGCTCCATTTAGGCCGCGAAAACTGTTTAAACGATCTTGAATCCAAAGTTCCATACCAAATTACAGAAACTTGAGTATCATATTCTAATTTAATTTCACTCAATTTTTACACCTCTAATGATTATCAGAGCAAAAAATGATATAATATAAATAGAGTATTTAATTAATTTGCTCTGTTAAATTATTAAGTTATGCGTTTAGTGATTCCTCGCCAAAGTTCTCACTAGACGCTTTTGTTTTGTCTAATTCGTCTAATGCTCTATCATGAAATGTAGTAATCTCATCATTCATAAAATTTACATCTTTCAATATCGAGTTAAGCACTGCCATCAATACATAATAGTTCTGATAGTATTCTTTTAACATATATGATTCCATTACTTTACCTTGTGCATCTAAATGAGATCTAAATCGTTCATTACTATCCATGTGTTCACCAATCATTGTTATAACTGTATTTATTTTTGTATTTAATTCTGCCTCTATCACTTCATTTTTCATTTGTTTAATATTTTGTTCTAAATTACTCATTTTATTATTTCTCCTCTTCAAAATCGAAATTATTTTCAATTTGTTGTAATGCCCACTCGATTAACGCTTGCAAGTGTTCTTCACGATTTACGGTTTCAGTCCATTTAGTGTTGCCATCTTTTATTGTGTGTTTATACTCAGTTGATTTATCTTCAATTGTTTTTTGTAAAGTGTTATAAATTTCACCAATAACTTCTTTTTGTTCTTGTTCCATCTTTTACGCCTCCACGTTTTCATAATTTAATAATGCGATTGTGCTTCCTAATAAATAAATAGCAAGACCTACATGAAACGCTATAAATGAACTAGCTAATAAAGTCATTAAACTGATTAATAATAGTTGTAATGTGAATTTAACCATTTTGAACCTCCATCAATTTCTTAACATTAATCTGCTTGAAATCATTGTTATGAATGTCCATGTGAGATGTAATTTTCTCCATGAATTCATCTACATCTGACTTCTTAAAACGATAAGTAGAGCCGACCATGTAATACTTCATACCGTTATTAATAAGTATCTCCTCAATCGTTGGTTTACTTAAATTTAGGTATTCAGCTAATTCTTTGTATGTCATAAAGAATTTTTCTCTTGCCAGTTCATCTACACGTTGATTAATTGCTTGCTCTAATAATTCACGTGCTTCTTGTTCATCAACATTGATATTGAACATTGGTTATGCCTCCTGTTCTTCAAAGTAAAATAAATCTTTAATTTGAACATCTAAAGCGTTAGCAATATTTTTTGCTAGTTTTGGACTAGGTGTTTTCTTACCATTAAAAATCTGACTTAAGTATGCTTTGCTTACATTCGTTTTGATTGATAAATCAGATAAATCGTACCCCTTTAAAAACATTGCTTTTTTTATTAATGTTTCATTGATAGTTACAATCATTTTTCTCACCTTCTTTTTTTTACAATTATATTGTTAAATAATTACTAATATATTAGTAATTAATTAAAGTTTACATTCTTACTGAAATAATGTCAACAACATTTTCACAATAATTTATTGAATATTTTACTAACGTATGATAAATTTTTTTTAATCTTTAATGGAGGTTTATTATGATTAAATTCAATTTAAAAAAAGTTATGAAAGAAAAAAAGATAACTCTTAAAGAATTATCAAATAATACAGGTTTATCAATTAATACATTAAGCCTATTATCTACTGGTAAAAGTAAAGGCATACAATTTGACACTTTAGAAAAAATCGTTCAAACGTTAGATTGTAATGTTAAAGATTTAATAATAGTAGACGATGGGTTTAAAACATTACAATTTATTGAAATTAAAAAAACTGAGTATGGTTCATTCATTTTTAACAAACTTGAAGATAATCGTATACAATATTTTAAATGTGTATATAAAGAAAATGATGAAGAACAAAAAGAAATCTTGTTGTCGGTTTTATTCTCTAAAGAATATGTAGAAGTAGCTATTTCTGGCGACTTCCCTAAAGAATTTTTAAAAAGTGGTAAATTTTTTGAAAAGTCTACTGCTTCTGGTGACATAAAAGAATACGTCACTTTAGAAACAGTTTTCTTAAAAGAAATTATAGTAATCTGTTATAAAAGTTATGAAGAATTTAGAAATGCCTTTGATTTTAAAAACCAACAATTAGTTTATAATTTTGAACCTTATAAAAGTTTGATGGTAACTGTTAAATTCAATAATGAAGATGACTTTTTAAATCGTAATGCAATACCTGCTTATTCAATACTCAAAGATTTAGTTTTTTTAGAAAATAATGAAATTAAGGTTTCAAATAACTTTTACAAAGAAGAAGAAATTGACGAAGATGATGTATAAAAGGAGTAGGTGATTAAATGGCAAGTTACGATCAAATATCTAAAAATAACTGGCGTTATCGTATATCGTTAGGGAAAAATGCAGAAACAGGAAAATATGAATATATTTCTAAAACTGGCTTTAAACGTAAATCAGACGCTAAACATCAAGCTGAAATGATAGAACGCCAATTAAGAAATGGTGAATATATCCCTCCTTCTTCCAGCACATTCAAACAAGTAGCTGATGATTGGATTAAACAGTATGCTAATGATGTAAAAGTAAGTAGTGTCAGAGCACGTGAGAAAGCTATAAAACACGCCATAGAGCGTTTTAATACTAAACCAATACAAACTATCAAGAAACATGATTATCAACGCTTTGTGGACGATATGAGCGCACAGTATAGCAAGAATTATGTTGATAGTATTGTCGCATCTACAAATATGATATTTAAGTACGCGAATGATATGAGATTAATAAAAGCTATGCCTAGTGAGGGTATTAAACGACCTAAAAAGAAAGTAAGCGTGGAAGAATTAGAAGATATTGAGATACACAAAAAGTTTCTTGAAAAAGATGAGTTATTTAAATTCCTGGAGGTTGCTAAGTATCACCATTCACCACAAAATAGCTTTGAAGTATTTACCACACTAGCATATACTGGCATGCGTGCAGGCGAGTTGTTAGCGTTAAAATGGTCTGATATAGACTTTGAGAACAACACGATTAGCATTACTAAGACTTATTACAATCCAAATAATAATAAAAAGCATTATCAGATACTTACACCAAAAACCGAAAGCTCAATCGGTAAAATCTCAGTAGATCCCCACGTGATTCAATTACTCAAAGATTATAAGGTAAACGTCCAGGACACATGGAAAAATGAGCTTTATGTAGATAATAATTTTGTGTTTACTGATGTGAATGGTTATCCACTTGTGATTAAAAAGCTGCAATTATGGATAAAAGCTATACTTAAAAAGACTGACATAACGAACAAGCAAATAAGTACCCACTCGTTCAGATACACACATTGCGCCCTACTTATTGAAGCAGGTGTACATATCAAAGAAATACAAGAACGCTTACGCCACAAAGATATAAATACCACAATGAACATCTATGCCAAAATTACCAACTCATACAAAAAAGACGCTTCCCAAAAGTTTAGTAAACTCATGGAAAACGTCAGTAAAGAATTATTTTAGAATTTTTATGTCATTATTATGTCATATACAATAACCAAACGCCTTTAAATCAACGTTTATAGGCGTTTTTACATCATACCTGGCATGCCACCCATTCCAGGTTGTTCATTATTTTCTGGCTCCGGAATACTAGCAACGACTGCTTCAGTTGTTAAGAACATAGCAGCTACACTTGCTGCATGTTGTAACGCTGAACGAGTTACTTTAGTTGGATCTACTATACCTTCTTCTAACATATTAACCCATTCATTTGTTGCTGCATTGAAACCAACGCCCGCTTCAGCATGTTTTAAACGTTCAACAATAATTGAACCCTCTAATCCTGCATTTTCAGCAATTTGTCTAACTGGTGCTTGTAATGCTTGTAAAACAATATTAACACCTGTTTCAACATCACCTTCTGCTTTAATTTCACTTACTTTTTGATATATATTGACTAACGCAGTACCACCACCAGCAACGATACCTTCTTCCACCGCCGCACGTGTTGAATTTAATGCGTCTTCAATTCTTAGTTTACGTTCTTTAAGTTCTGTTTCACTTGCAGCCCCTACTTTGATAACAGCTACTCCACCAGCTAGTTTTGCTAAGCGTTCCTGTAATTTTTCTTTATCAAACTCTGAATCAGTTTCTTCAATTTGCGCTTTAATTTGACCTACTCGAGCATCAATATTATTTTCATCACCATTACCATCTACGATTGTTGTGTGATCTTTAGTCACTTCAACTTTATTTGCAGTACCTAGCATATCAAGAGATGCATCTTTAAGTTCTAAACCTAAATCATCAGTAATGACTTGAGCACCAGTTAATATTGCTAGGTCTTCTAACATTGCTTTACGTCGATCACCAAATCCTGGAGCTTTAACTGCTACAGCAGTAAATGTTCCGCGCATACGGTTTAAAACAATATTAGTAAGCGCATCACCTTCTACTTCATCCGCAACAATTAAAATTGGTCGACTAGACTGCACAACTTGTTCTAATAATGGAAGAATATCTTGGAATGATGAAATTTTCTTATCCGTTACTAATATATATGGACGTTCTAATTCAGCTATCATTTTATCTGAGTCAGTTACCATATATGGTGATTGATAACCGCGATCAAATTGCATTCCTTCAACTACTTCTAATTCTGTATTAAATCCATTTGATTCTTCAATTGTGATAACGCCATCGTTACCTACTTTATCCATTGCTTCAGAAATGTAGCGTCCGATTTCTTCATCTGCTGCTGAAATAGCTCCAACTTGCGCTATCTCGTTCTTATTTTCAACCTTTTGAGAAATCTCATGAAGTGCTTCTATAGCCACTTGCACTGCTTTGTCAATACCTTGTCTTAAGCCTACAGGATTTGCACCACTTGTAACATTCTTAAGACCTTCCTGAATCATTGATTGCGCTAATACTGTTGCTGTAGTAGTACCGTCCCCAGCAATTTCATTTGTTTTATTCGCAACTTCCTGCACTAATTTTGCACCCATATTCTCATATGGATCTTCTAACTCTATTTCCTTAGCAATTGTTACACCGTCGTTTGTAATTAAAGGTGTTGTATAATCCTTATCTAGAACAACATTTCGCCCTTTAGGTCCAATTGTAACCTTTACAGCGTTTGCTAATTTATCAACGCCACGTAACATTGCTTGACGTGCGTCTTCAGAGAATTTAAGATCTTTTGCCATAGTCTAAACAACCTCCACTTATTAAATCATTTAATTAATATTTAAAATTCGCTCTTTATTCTATAATAGCTAATATATCTTCTTCATTTAAAATTAAATATGTTTTGTCGCCACGTTTCACTTCAGTACCTGCGTATTGTTGGAAGACGATTGTGTCACCTTCACTGACTTGAGGAGCAACTTGTGTGCCATTGTCTAATAAACGACCTTGTCCAACTGCAATGATCACACCTTCATTTGATTTTTCTTTAGCGCTATCTGTTAAAACGATGCCACTTTTAGTTGTTTGTTCTTGCTCTTTCTTCTCAATAATCACACGATTTCCTAATGGTTTAAGCATGATTGTTCCTCCTTCATTTACATGTGATTTAGCACTTTGATATATAGAGTGCTAATCTGTTTTTAATATTAATCAAAATTGGTCAATATATCAAGCAATAAGGACTATTAATTTTGTACTTAACCTTTATTTACGATAAAATATATAATATACATATATAGATGGAGGGAAATTATGAAAAGGTTATGGGTATCCCTATTAACCGTTCTATTCTACGGTTTAGCTCAAATATTACCTGGTTTGGTTTTAGGTAGCCATTTACTTGGAGATATGTCTAAAATGCAAACTGCCCAAACAATGATTATCATGCAAGTATCTATCTTCATCATCGTTGCATTGTTAATCATTTTCATGCAAGCAACCATTAAAAATCCTACTCAATTAGAACAAGGACATAAGGAACCTAAAAGATATATTCTCGCCTGGGTTCTATTAGGATTTTGTATTGTGATGATTTACCAGTTCATTATCAGTATAATTTTATTTGCCATCAATGGAAGTCCGCAAAGAAGTCCAAACACAGAAAGGTTAATGGCTATTGCTAAGCAAATGCCGATATTTATCGTTTTAATATCCATCGTAGGTCCCATTTTAGAGGAATACGTTTTTCGTAAAGTTATCTTCGGAGAATTGTATAACTTTATAAAAGGATCACGTGTGGTAAGCTTTATCATTGCATCTGTAGTAAGCTCTCTAATATTCGCTTTAGCACATAATGACTTCAAATTTATACCAGTATATTTTGGAATGGGAGTCATTTTCTCACTTGCTTATGTTTATACAAAACGAATTGCAGTGCCAATAGGTATACACATGCTTATGAATGGTTCGGTTGTATTAGCTCAAGTTATAGGTGGAGATTCTATTAAAAAATTGCAAGAACAAGCAACATTTATATTCCATTTTATATTTTAAAAATAAAAGCATCTCATCATGTATAAATTAATTATCATACATGGCGAGATGCTTATTTTATTATCCTTTTCTTCTAAAGATATATAGTCCAGTGACTCCTAGAAAAATTCCAATTATTGCAATACTTAATGATAAAAGACTTCGATGCATTTTCTTTTTCTTATCATAATCTTTGGAGTGTTCGTCATTATTTGTTGTTATTTCATCTGCACTATGGTTTTTGAAGGCGCTGTGATTTTTATCTTCTTTATCCGTAGGTTTTTTAAGTTCTGGCATTGAGCCGATTTCTCCTGTAATTAAAGCTAAAACCTGATCGTCTAAATTTTCATAGTATTTACTAGAATTAAGTGGATTAAAATATTGAAATCTGAAATAGCTTGTCCCTTTTTGTAATGAATTTAAATATTCATTTCCTCTAAATGATTGCTTTCTAAACAAGCTATAAATGTCACTATCTGTGACCTTTCCATCTAATTGATTCAAATTTTTTACTTGATTAATCAAAAACGGATTGTACTTATAGGCACCCGTTGCTAATTGTCTAAATCTGCTAATTAATGAATTGGTATTATCACTACTATTCATTCTATGTTCGATATTATTTTGAGATTTAAAAAAGCCATTTTTATTCCATATAAATTGATTTATATTATTTTGATTTCTATGACCTGAACTAGAATTAATAATATTTTGTTGACGTTTATATGGCGCACCGTCTCCACTAGTACGTGTATGATTAATATTATGGTTTATATTGTTTTGATTTGTTTGATTGTATTTAGGCCTTTGGGGTTGATTCGTATTACTTTGAGAAGGTCTATTTGTATTTCCTTTAGTATTACCAGGTTTTTTTCCGGTATGTGAACCCTTACCTGAACTTGTATCAGAGTCTGAATCACTATCTGAATCTGAGTCACTATCTGAATCTGAGTCACTATCTGAGTCTGAGTCACTGTCTGAATCTGAGTCACTATCTGAGTCTGAGTCACTGTCTGAATCTGAGTCACTATCTGAGTCTGAGTCACTGTCTGCATCTGAGTCACTATCTGAATCACTGTCTGCATCTGAGTCACTATCTGAGTCTGAGTCACTGTCTGAATCTGTGTTACTATCTGAGTCCGAATCACTATCTGAATCGGAATCACTGTCTGCACCTGAGTCACTACCTGAATCTGAGTCACCATCTGAATCTGAATCACTATCTAAATATGTGTCAATGTCTGAATCTGAATCACTATCTGAAACGATATCTGTGTCTAAATCATTATCCGAATTCATACTATTTCCTGTGCGACTAGTGTCATTCACTTCATTGATAGTATTGCTCTTAGCTGTATTCTTATCAATCTGGTCTTTAGAAAAATTAATGTCAATAGGATGACTACCCTCAGCATGTGCTTGGTGACTGAATAATGATGTAGTTACCATGAACGCAAAGCCCGTAAGCATAAATGAATGTTTAATGTTAAACTTTTTCATAGATTCAACCACCTCCCCATTACAATCTTTTGTTATTTCAAGTATATAAAAAAACTAAGCATTTTGCATTTAAATATGATTATTGAAAATTAATATTAATAAAGTTGAAACGTAAAAGTAACTATTTGTAAACAACAGAATTCATGAAATTTTTTATTTTAATTAGTACTTGATAATTAGATGTAAGCTAAAGCTTCACCCTAAGCCTAACAAAATTTCAAAATTTATGTTAGTTCAATATAGTTGTATGTATAGATTAACATGATTAAATTTTAGATATTTTAAATGAAATTTTGCCTTTAACTGGCAATTTTAGTATCTTATAACTAAAATGACAGGCGGGTGAATATATTGAAAATCCAAATACTTCAATTCAATGTAGAACGTGGAAATGTTGAAAAAAATATGCAAAATATCAAAACTAAGTTTAAGCAATATTTAGATAAAGATACCAGTGTCGTCGTGCTTCCAGAAATGTGGAATAACGGTTATGCTTTAGAAGAATTAGAACAAAAATCTGATAAAAATCTTAAAGACAGTTCTCTCTTTATAAAAGATTTAGCACATACATTTAATGTGGATATCATTGCAGGTTCAGTTTCAAATATAAGAGAAAATCATATATATAATACTGCTTTTGCAATCAATAAAAACGGAGAATTGATTAATGAATATGACAAAATACATCTCGTGCCAATGTTACGTGAACCAGACTTTTTATGTGATGGACATGTAGTCCCTGAACCTTTTTATTTATCTGATCAAACACTTGTGACACAAATAATTTGTTATGACTTACGATTTCCAGAGATATTACGCTATCCAGCTAGAAAAGGTGCTAAAATTGCTTTTTATGTAGCACAGTGGCCTAACTCAAGACTAGATCATTGGTTATCATTACTAAAAGCGAGAGCAATCGAAAATGATATTTTTATTGTAGCTTGTAATAGTTGTGGTGATGATGGTCACACCAGTTATGCTGGAAATTCAATTGTCATTAATCCTAATGGTGAAATTTTAGGCCATTTAGATGATAAAGAAGGTGTACTAACAACACATATCGACATAGACTTAGTAGATCAACAAAGAGAATATATTCCAGTTTTCAAAAATCTAAAACCACATCTTTATAAATAGCATAGTTAAAGCCGTGAGCTTGGGAGAGACTCACGGCTTGATAACTTATTATTAAGGGAATGTTTTTACAGTTATTTTTTCAATCTATTTTTTGGGGATGTTATTAATTATGAAAAAATTTTAGTGAATTTATCTATTTAACATGATAAATTGAATGTTGTTTACGATAGCTTACATGCTAGAAATAATTACCTATTTAAGGTAGCTAAGAATAATACGTAACACTGAGTCCAAGGAAACTACAGCTACTAGCAAATGTTTCTCACTTGCTTAGTTTATATTAGTAAATTATTAAGTTGGGATGGCTCAACAACTCACTAATAGTATTAATTATACGAAGAAAACAAAGTTACAAAAGTTACAATAGACTCATTCAAAAATTATTTTTTGAATTTATTAACTGTATCGATAATCCATTTTACTAAATCACCGATTGTAGAAATGATATCTGCTGCCATTATAACTTCACTCCTTTCGAATTAAGGTAATGGATACGAATGAATTTAACATTCACTCGACTAGATTAAGCAAATTTTTCAACTATCTTTCAATCACATCTCTGTGATATGAGTCTATTAAAACATGATTTTTCCATTTAAAGATTAAAATTTCGTAAATAGCAATATTTAGTACTCAACTGTAAAACTAAATATGATAAAATAACTAATAGTACTTAATTAAAACACTTAGGTATATTTTTTTAACAGTTAGGCATGTTTCCTAAAAAATGTTGCGCAAAATTGTATAATGACACTTGAGGAGAGTAGTAAACAAGTGAAAATCATCGATAAAAAAATTGAGCAATTTGCTAAATATTTACAACGTAAAAATAACTTAGATCACATTCAGTTTCTAAAAGTTCGTTTAGGGATGCAGGTCGTTGCTGGTAATATTGAAAAAACAGTGGTTCTATATGGACTATCTTATTTTTTTGATTTGCTCATCTTTACATTTTTAACTCATATTGGTTACTATTTATTAAGAATATTTGCTCATGGTGCACATGCTAAAACAACTCTTCAATGTCATATACAAAATATTCTTTATTTTATATTTATACCTTGGCTAGTGCTACACCTTCCTCTTAGTACAAATATATTTTATTTTTTAGCCATGATTAGTTTTTTAATAGTACTATCTTTTGCACCGGCTGCAACCAAGAAACAACCTATACCTAAACATTTACTTAAGAAGAAAAAAGTACTCTCCATATTAAGTTTTATCGTAATCATAACAATCGCTTTAACACTAGAAGAAATATTCAAAAAAAGTCTAATCTCGGGTGTTGTAATAGAGTCTATTACACTTTTACCAATATTTTTTCCGAAGGAGGATTAACAGATATGAATTTATTAGGTGGCTTACTTTTAAAAATATTTTCAAACTTTATGGCAGTAATTGGCAACGCATCAAAATACAACCCTTGTGTTATGTATCTCGATGAACCACAAGTGCCAGAAGAATTAACTAAATTAGATGAGTAGATTTTTGTAGGAAGAGTGTATTCAATGGATGCGTTTAATTTTTTACCATTTGCAGCTATACAGATATTTCTTATGGTTTGGGTTACAAAAACTATTGCTAATATTAAATTTGTAGGAAAGGATTATATTTTCATTACTGGAATTATAATCCTTTCTGCAATATTATATAATGTTTATTCAAGCCAAGCACTTGTACTTGTAGTATTAATGATTATAATTTTCTTCTATTCAAAAGTAAGATGGTATTCTATAGTTATAGTGTTGATGAGCGCTTTGTTATCATATTTAACAAATTTTATTACTTTAACTATCTCTTTATATACTGAAGATATAATACATAGTATTTATTTATTTACTATCTCTCATTTTTTAATGTTTATCATTTTATCTTTAATTTTGGCACATTTATTTAAACACTTATTAATTAAGCTTAGGTATTCTTATTTATATTTAAGCAAAAGGTATTACATTATTATTTCTTTTGTATTAGCTATTGCTTTTATATACTTCTATATAATTTCACAAACTAATTTACAAGAAAGTAATAGCTTGAAATTTTATGCTATCATTTTTGTTTCTGTTATCGTACTTTTGAGTTTGGTTATATTATTGTTATCGGCTTTCGCACTACGTGAAATGAAATATAAACGTAAGCTACAAGAAATCGAAGCATATTATGAGTACACGTTACGTATAGAAAGCATTAACAATGAAATGCGTAAGTTCCGACATGATTATGTGAATATTCTCACCACTCTTTCAGATTACATAAGAGAAGATGATATGCCTGGATTACGTAAATATTTTGATGAACATATCGTCCCAATGAAAGATAAATTAAAAACTCGCTCTATTAAAATGAATGGTATTGAAAAATTGAAAGTGAGAGAAATTAAAGGGCTCATTACTACTAAAATTATTCAAGCTCAAGAAAAACGTATTCCAATTAGTATTGAGGTGCCTGATGAAATTGATCGTATCTCTATGAATACTGTTGAGCTTAGTCGTATTATAGGTATTATAGTTGATAATGCTATTGAAGCTTCAGAAAATCTTGAAGAACCACTCATTAATATCGCATTCATTGATAATGATGAATCTGTCACTTTTATCGTTATGAATAAATGTAGTGATGATATTCCTAAAATTCATGAGTTATTTGAACAAGGTTTTTCTACCAAAGGCGATAATCGCGGTTTAGGTTTATCAACTTTAAAAGAACTGACAGACTCAAACGAGAATGTTTTATTAGATACTGTCATCGAAAATGGTTACTTTGTACAAAAAGTAGAAATAAATAATAAGGAATCATAAGGATGTGTAGAATTAAATGAAAATTTTTGTTTGTGAAGATGACCAAAGACAAAGAGAACATATGGTATCAATCATTAAAAACTACATAATGATTGAAGAAAAGCCAATGGAGTTAACTTTAGCAACAAATGATCCTTATGAGGTCTTAGAGCAATCAAAAGAACTTAATGACATTGGTTGTTACTTCCTTGATATTCAATTAGAAGCTGATATGAACGGTATTAAATTAGCCAGTGAAATTCGTAAACATGATCCTGTTGGTAATATTATATTTGTAACCAGTCACAGTGAACTGACTTATTTGACGTTTGTTTATAAAGTGGCTGCTATGGATTTTATTTTTAAGGATGATCCATCTGAATTAAAAATGAGAATCATAGATTGTCTTGAAACAGCACATACACGACTCAAATTATTATCTAAAGAAAGTAATGTAGATACGATTGAGTTAAAACGTGGAAGTAATTCAGTATACGTTCAATATGATGATATTATGTTTTTTGAATCATCTACGAAATCTCATAGACTCATCGCACATCTTGATAATCGACAAATTGAATTTTATGGAAATTTAAAGGAATTAGCACAGCTTGATGAACGTTTCTTTAGATGTCATAACAGTTTTGTGATAAACAGGCATAACATTGAATCTATTGATTCAAAAGAACGTATTGTTTATTTTAAGAATGGCGAAAATTGTTTCGCTTCAGTACGTAATGTTAAAAAAATATAATGAAACACCCACCTTTACGATATGAAGTTGTAAAGGTGGGTGTTTGACTTATTTCTTATATTTTAAATCAATAATAGTCTTTTATTTCTTCTTTTGTTGGCAAACTTTCAATAGCACCATGTTTCGTTGTTGTAAGTGCTGCAACACGATTACTAAACGCTAGTATATCCTTTCCCTTTTCCTTAAATAAATCTTTACATTCAGAATGCCGAGCCTGGAGTATGCAATAAATAATAGCACCTATAAATGCGTCACCAGCACCAGTTGTATCAATTGCTTGAACTTGATACCCCTCATGATGAATACGATAATCATCTTTGGTAAAAATAGTGGCACCTTGTGCTCCTTGCGTATAAATCACTACATTAACTTGACCTCTAAATAAAGATTGAATTGCTTCATCTTCATTCTTCTTACCAGTAATAAATAATAATTCTTCATCAGATATTTTAACAATATGAGCTTTAGGTATGAACGCATTAATTGTACGTTGACATTCGAGTTTATCTTCCCATAAAGGTAAGCGTACATTAGGATCAAAAACAATAGTACCTCCTACTGACTCGAATTTTTCAATCATTTTCTCATGGGCATATTTCATGTCACTCTCTATTAAATCTACAGAACAAAAATGTAAAATATCGTCTTGGAAAACTTTAATATCATCAATATTTTCAGGTTGATATAACATATCTGCAGAAGGTTTACGATAAAATGAGAAATCTCTTTGACCATCATCTTGAAGGCTGACAAATGCCAACGCAGTATTTGCTTTATTAGTTCGCTTAATATATTGCGTACCTACACCAAGTTGTTCAATTGTTTCTACAATGATATCACCAAACGCGTCATTTCCTAGTTGTGTTATCATTTCTGATTTTCCACCTAATTTACTTACTGTAGCCGCTACGTTACACGGTGCGCCTCCAACTTGTCGACTAAATTGTTCAACATCTTTTAATTTTGAATGTGTTACGTGTGGTATGAAATCAATTAATGCCTCTCCAATGGCAAATAGACGTCTCATTATAAATCACCCTTTTAATTCATATTTAGTGAATTTTAAATATACTTGACCAGATTCAGTCGAAGCTTTTATACCAGTAGCATCCTCCTTTGGGAAAATACGTGAGGTTAAAACACGCTCACCATCATTACAAAATATTTCGATACTAGATGTATCTACAAAAATTTGTAACTGTTTTAATGGTGAGTCTAAAATGGTAGAACGCGTTGTTCCATCGACATTTGATGGTAGTTTCCCACTATCGGTACGATCTAAAGTGAGTTTATTTTCGTGTTTATTATAAGTAATTAGTGTAGATTCAGATCGAGAGCTACGCAATTCAAAATATATTTCTGAAGCATCATTTTCTAATATATCTATAATCATCTCATACTGTTTACCCTCATATGGATGTAATTTACGTTTGAATTTATTAGCATATCCCAAAGCTGTTTCTTTATTTGTTCTTAAATCTTCTAACTGCTTAAAAGGTCGTTGCTTAAGTTTTCCATTTTCTATGGTAAGCACTCGAGGAATAGTAAGGCAATGTGCCCACCCCTCTTTATCTGTAGGATACTCTGTATCTGGAAGTCCCATCCATCCTATTAAAATGCGTTGCCCATCTGCATCAATAAACGTTTGTGGCGCGTAGAAATCAAAACCATTATCCAATTCTTGAAAACTTTCATGGTCGAAAAATAGATTATTAAAGTTCAAATCTCCTATCATAAACCCTGATTGATAGATATTTCTAAATTTATCTCCTTCAGCTTCAACACCTTGTGGACACATGAGTATCACATCTTTATTGCCTAGTCTAAAATAATCAGGGCACTCCCACATACAACCAAATTGTGTCAGATTAGTTTTAATCTCACCCTCAAAATGCCAATCAACAACATCCTGACTACGATATAAAAGTAAACGACCCATCTCATTTTCATTTTGAGCACCTAGAATAGTGTACAGTTGACTATTTTTTTCAAATACCTTGGGATCTCTGAAATGACTTGTGTACCCTTCAGGTTGTCCATAAATCACAGGTTTAGGAAACTTCTCTATTTTTCCGTCTTTGTTCATTCTGGCAATCATTTGACTGGAAATTCTATTCCAATGTTGGTCACGATGATTACCTGTATACATATAATAAAGGTGATTTTGATATTCAAAAGCACTTCCACTATATACGCCATGACTATCATACTTAGTATCAGGTTTAAGAAGTGTTCCTTGAGGTTCAAAATGTAATAAATCTTTGCTTTTATAATTAAACCAATATTTTAAACCGTGCACAGCACCTAACGGAAACCATTGATGTGAAATATAGTAGTATCCTTTATAATAAATGAGTCCGTTTGGATCATTCAATAAACCCATTTCAGGTTGGATATGAAATGTTTGTCTATATAAAGATGTATCCACTTGGTGTTTCAGTTGCTCAAGATATGTTTCATCAACATCCTCAATACGTTGGTATCTCTCTTCACGAGTCCACTCCACTATGTTCTACCTCCTACTAAAACTATTTATATATTAATAACTCTATTATTCTAACATATCGATTAAGACAAATATGTTAATAATGTCACTTTTTGACATGTTTAAATTCAGGCCTATTAATATCCAATTGATACCAGTCAACATATAATCAATTATTTCATTTAACTATGTTTTCACAATAATTATATCAATTTGATTAGCAATTATCATTATATGTGGTATCGGTTCCATTTTAACTAAAACAAGCTTGTTGTGCATGTTAATTCAAATGGATAGGAATTTTTATTTTTAATGCTGTTTGTTCACCTTTTAATAGTTGGTTAATTTCTTTTAATGCTTGCTCTCCTGCTTCAAAGTAATTATAGCTAACCGTTTGAATGACAGGTGATACTATTTGAGTCATAGGGTCTCCACCAAATCCATATATTGAACAATTGTAAAACCTTTGTTGATGATCAGAGCAATATTTATGGATTGCAAAAGCAATGGTATCAGTTGCTCCAACTATCGCATCAGCATGATGTACTCTTTTAAGTTGCTGACTTACATCTTTAAAAGCTTGTTCATGCTTAAATGTTGTCTCATAAATTTTCGGACTTATGTGATAATCATTCAGCGCTTGAATAACTCCCAGCTTACGTTGAACACCAACTGCAATATCTTCTTCACTTACACCAAAGAAATGTACATTTCGACATCCTTTTTCACCAATGAGTACTCCAATTTTATATCCAGCTTCATAATCATCATGATATATACTATATAGTTGATCATGTTCTTGTCCTACTATAATGACAGGAACATCTATTTTCTCAATGACTTCAATATGCGCTTCAGTAATATGTGTTGCCATTAGCACGATTCCATCAACTTTACTACGTGATAATGTTTTTAGTGCCGAAATTTCACCGTCTATTTCTAATCCTGTGTAATTTAATAATAACTGATATCGATGTTGATTACATTGGTGTACCAAGCCCTTAATTGTTTCATCAACAGCGTATGAATTCATACGTGGAATAATTGCTCCAATCAAATTGGTACGTCGAGCTCTTAAGCTTTGTGCAAATTGATTAGGTTGATAATTATTTTCTTCTATTATTTTAGTTATTTTTTCTTTTGTTGCTGGACTTACAGATCCATTATTTAAAAAGCGTGAAACAGTACTTTTCGATACTCCAGCTAGTTTTGCTATATCTGATATATTTTTCATAAAAAATCACCTATCACGTCATCAATCATTCCTTTTTATTTTATCATATGAACCAACGCTTTAAATAGTTGAAATTATTGTTTAGAATACGATTAAATAAATTGACGTGTTAGGTGATTGTCATTTATATAATTTTAAAACTTAATATGACGATTAAACTTATTTAGCTCTCCATAGAAATATGCTTTCTCACCGTGTACTATAACATCGAGTCCGGTTTTATCTTCTTCTTGAGTTGTAGCTAAAGGAGTAAAAATTTTAATAAATCTAGCAATCAAAAATGTGACTATTGCGCTAAAAACGACAGTCGCAATTGCCGCGCCAAGTTGAATGACTACTATTTTAAAATCACCTGTATAGATAAAACCATTCTGCACCGCACTATTAATTTGATGTGATTGAAAAACTCCTGTAAACACAGCTCCTAAGATACCACCTACACCATGAATACCAAATGCATCAAGTGCATCATTATATTGGAGTTTTACTTTGATTAAATTTATAACGATATAGCAACCTATGCCACCAATTATTGCAATAATCATAGCACTCATATAGCTGACGTATCCTGCTGCTGGTGTAATAGCGACAAGACCAGAGAGTGCTCCAGATAAAAGACCTAGTAAGCTTGTAGTCTTTTTCAAGATATATTCAAAGATTAACCAACCGAAAGCACCTGCACTTGCACCAATAACTGTATTCACAAACGATATCATGGCTATGTGATCGAATGTAAATGCACTGCCCACATTAAATCCATACCATCCTAACCATACTAATATACCACCTATAAGTGTAATTAATAAATTATGGGGAGTATGTTTTTCTTTCTTTTTACCTATACCTATCATTATCCCAAGAACCAAACCAGATACACCTGATGTTATATGAACTACTGTTCCACCCGCATAATCTATTGCTCCAATTTTACTAATCCAACCACCACCCCATACCCAGTGGGCAACAGGGCTATAAATTAATAGAACCCATAAACTCACAAAAATCAGATAAGGAATGAATCTCATTTTCTCGGCTATCGAACCTGATAAAATAGATACCGCAATTGTACAAAACATCATTTGAAACAACATAAATAATGAGAGAGGGATATGAGGACTCAAAGTTTTTGAAGTTTCAAAACCAACATGATGAAGACCCAAAAATTTCAAACCACCTATCCATTGATTACCTCCATCAAAACTTAAAGAGAAACCAATCATTATCCATATAAATGTGACAATGACAATGGCAACCATACTTTGCATTACAGTATTTAAAGCATTTTTTGATTGTACGAGTCCCCCATAAAAAAGGCTTAAACCTGGTGTCATTAACCATACTAATAGAGTACATAAAAATAGAAATATTGTATCATTCATATTCATACTTACCACTTCCTTTAAAAACATCATAATGAGTGTTTTTTTAAAAAGCAAAATTAGGTAAGGTCATGTTACACAGTATGTCACTTTAAGTTACATTATATATATAAGCGTAGTACTAAAAACAAATTACTTTCGTTACACCATGTTAGTAATGAGTATAATAAAAAGATAATCTTGATTTAGTTATCTCATTACAATAATAAATAAGCCTGGGACAATGATTGTTGTCTCAGGCTATCATAATTCTACTAACGAATTTCATTAAATTAAAAACAGTCTTCAAGTTTAGCTCTTTCTTTCAACGATATAGCTAATGGCTACTTAATTTAACTTTTTTCTCGTCAATCTAATCTATAGTTAAATTTGCTTAATTTTCTATCCTTAAAAAATCTTTTTATCAACTTTATAATTATAAGTTTTTATGCCTTTTGAATGGTAATAGTCCATGATGCATCATCAAGTTGCTCATAGTTTGTAACTGGATATCCATTTTCTGCAGCCCAATTAGGTAATGCTTCGGTAGCCTGGGTGCAATCGAAATCGATTTTCAATTCATCCCCTTGATTTAAATCATTCATTTTCTTTTGTGCTTCTATTAAAGGAAATGGACAAACCATCCCTACTGTTCCTAATTCGTATACCATTGATATACCTCCTCATTCACTTTATCTAATGTCACATTTGAATAACCAATATTAGCTTTGAGATACTTGTTGTAACTTTTTCATAGGTTTTACAAAAATAAAATAACTCATAAACCAAACACCAATAATCATAGAGGCTAAAGCAATCCATCCTTGCCAACTCATTGTAGCTGTCTCTACTAGACCATTACCGATAGAGCAACCACCTGCAACTGAAGCACCAAATCCCATAAATATGCCACCAAGCGCACTATTGCGAATTGTCTTAATATCTGGCAATCTCCATCTAAATTCTTTAGACCCTTTTGCAGCTATATAAGAACCTATGAATATACCTAGTACCAAAAACACACCCCAATCAATAAATTTTAAATCTCCTGAAATAAGATAATTTACAAGATTTGCAGATGGTGTTGTTATACCTAAGCCACCCATTCTCCCAGTAGATTCACTCATAGGCCAAGCAAGTAGAGCAATAAAACCTATTGCAATGCCAGCAACAAATGGATGATATCTTTTTTCAAATAGATAATGTCTAATACCACTATATTTTTGTTTAAGTTGGGGCACCATTATTTTAGGCTTTCGAATTGTTTTTACAACTAAAAATATTGTAATTACAGTTAATAACGTGACGAGAATCCATTGTGGTATACCAGTTGTACTTGTCATACTTGTGCTGACTTGTGTCGGTTTATTTATTTGATTCATTATTGGAAGAAGTACCCCAGTTTTAGTTACGGCTGAAGTCAATGCATAAAATATTAATGCCACCCAACTTCCAATTAACCCTTCACCAGCCCTATACCAAGTTCCAGTCGCGCATCCTCCAGCTAATACTATTCCTATTCCAAAAACAAAGGATCCCAAAATAGTTCCTATAACTGGAAATGTTTCTGCTGGAACCTCAATAATATCCAAGTTCTTTAGAATAAGTAAACCAATACTTTGGACTGTAATAGCAATAAGCAATGCATAAAACATTTTGTTACTCTTTTGAACGTACATATCTCTAAATCCACCAGCTAAACAAAATCTTGTTCTCTGCATTACAAATCCTAGCAATATGCCAACGACTAGTCCGCTTATAATTGTCCAAACCATTTTATCACCTTTTTCCGATATAAATACTAAGGTATTATAGTAGAAAGGACAATATTTTGCAAATTCTTAATTTTCTTTATTATTTTTTAATATAAATATTTTGTGAGTTTGTTTAAGTCATTTTTAGATAAGTTACTAAATTTATACCACTCTCGATCAGAATAATAAATAAACAATTTATTTCCTAATAAACCTTTAGATATTCTATACCGCACAATGCTAGAGAGTTCGAATTGGATATTGAATGGATTATTGTTTTGATTATATGCCTGAAACTCCAACTTATTTTCACGTATCAACAATATACCAGGAACTGTCATTATTCTAGGAATATGTGGTTTGAAATTACAATTTATTTCTTGAGTCACTTGTTTCAATCTCCCATTTCAATAAATATCAACTTACAATTTTTGTTAAAAAAGTTTCGTATTTATAATCTATTGTAACTGTTTAATATAAAAAAAGCACTCTCAATTGAGAGTACTATGTTAAAGTGATTTTTATTAATTATTTACTATAATTTTTCATGAAGAACAATAATGATTGTAACTCTATACCAAAGTCAATATGATGTACTTGGACATCTTGGGGTGTTTTAATTCGACGTGGTGTAAAGTTTAGTATACCTTTAACACCGGCTTTCACAAGTTCATCAGCTACTTGTTGTGCTACATTATCTGGTGTTGTTAAAATGACTACATCAATATCTTCTGATTCTAATGTCGTTTTGATATCATCGCTATGTTTTACCACAACGTCACCAATATTTTCACCTATAATATCTGATCTAATATCAAAAGCTTCAGTAATTGTCATCTCATCATGTATTGAAAAGTTATATGTAAGTAATGCACGCCCTAAATTACCAATACCTATAATGGCAATTTTAATTTGATCGCTCTCACTTAATTCTGATTTAAAGAATTCAAGCATACTATCTATATTATATCCATATCCTTTTTTTCCTAATTCACCAAAGTATGAAAAGTCTCTTCTTATTGTAGCTGAATCAATTTGTAGTGCTTCACTTATTGTTTTAGAATTAACACGATCTATACCTTTACCTTTCAAAATACTGACAAATCTGTAATATAAAGGTAAACGTTTTAACGTAGCGCGAGGAATTTTAAAATCATCTGACATATATCTAACCCCCTTTTTCGCGTATATTATGCATGTATCTTTAAAATCAGTAAATGAGTTAAAACATATGTTGAATGTCATCTCATAATACAAATAATTGTCTACAACGAATACTTAAACATTATACATTATTAATTTTTAAAAATAAATATCCTAGTTTCATGTGTTCTATGAATACTGTAGAATAGAGGTAATTGAGTTTAACATCATTTCAAGATAACGTACGCAATTTATTTTTCTATTTAAAATTCGATAATATAGAATTAACAAAAATTTAAATATTCAAAAACAAATACTTTATATATAGTTTAAACCTATTTCAAATACATAGAAAGGTGAGAATCGAATGATACTTTTACAACTTAATGACATCTCCAAATCGTTCGATGGTGAAGATATCTTCACAGATGTTAATTTTGAGGTGAAAACTGGCGAAAGAATCGGCGTAGTAGGCCGTAATGGAGCTGGTAAATCAACATTAATGAAAATCATAGCAGGTGTTGAAAATTACGATAGTGGTCATATATCAAAAATCAAAAATTTAACAATGAGTTATTTAACTCAGCAAATGACACTCAATTCAGAAGCTACTGTCTTTGAAGAAATGTCTAAGCCCTTTGAACACATTAAAAAAATTGAAAATTTAATTAAGGATGAAACAGATTGGCTTGCACGAAATGGACAAGATTATGAATCCGATGAATATCAATCACATATTGAAAAATATGAAACTTTAACTAATCGTTATGAGCAATTAGATGGTTATCAATATGAAAGTAAAATTAAAACAGTACTGCACGGGCTTAACTTTAAAGAAAGCGATCTCAACAAGCCTATTAATGATTTTAGTGGTGGTCAAAAAACACGTCTTTCGCTTGCTCAAATGTTACTTAAAGAACCCGATTTACTCCTTCTTGATGAACCAACTAACCATCTAGACATGGAAACAACCAAGTGGTTAGAGGATTACTTAAAGTACTTTAAAGGAGCAATTGTGATTATCAGTCATGATAGATATTTTTTAGATAAAATTGTAACTCAAGTTTATGATGTTGCTCTAGGAAATGTAAAACACTATGTAGGAAACTATGAGCAATTTATAAAGCAACGTAATCAGTATTACGAAAAGCGCATGCAAGAATTTGAAAAGCAACAAGAAGAAATCAAGCGTTTAGAAACCTTTGTAGAAAAAAATATTACTCGTGCATCTACAAGTGGCATGGCTAAGAGTAGACGTAAAACATTGGAAAAAATGGAACGTATTGATAAACCTATGATAGATGCTAGAAGTGCAAATATACAATTTGGCTTCGACCGTAATACTGGTAATGATGTGATGCATATTCATGATTTAAAGATTGGTTACGACTCACCTATTACACGACCTATAAACCTCGAAGTCTTTAAAGGGGATCATATAGCTATCATTGGGCCAAATGGTGTTGGTAAAACAACATTGATAAAAACAATTGCTGAAAAACATCCAAAACTAGGTGGTCAAATTATCTTTGGTGCTAATTTACAAATTGGATACTATGATCAAAAACAAGCTGAATTTAAATCAAATAAAACCATTCTCGATTATGTTTGGGATCAATATCCACACATGAATGAAAAAGATGTACGTGCAGTATTGGGGCGTTTCTTGTTCGTTCAAGAAGACGTTAAAAAAATTATCAATGACTTATCCGGCGGAGAAAAAGCACGATTACAATTAGCACTTTTAATGTTACAACGTGATAATGTTCTTATCTTAGATGAACCGACTAACCATTTAGATATTGATTCTAAAGAAATGCTTGAACAAGCATTGAAAGATTTTGAAGGCACGATTATTTTTGTATCACATGATCGTTATTTTATTAACCAACTTGCAAATAAAGTTTTTGATTTAAACCTTAATGGTGGCCAAATGTATTTAGGAGATTATCAGTATTATATTGAGAAAACTGAAGAAGCTATTGCTATCAAAGCACATGAAACAGAAATTCAAAATAATTTTGAAAATAAAGAGATAAATCAAGACGCAAATACTTCAACCTATTTCAGTCAAAAACAACAAAAAAGACAACAACGTAAATTAGAAAGACAAATTGAACATTGTGAAAGACAAATCGAAGAATTAGAATCACAAATATCACATATCGAAGAACAGTTAACACAGCCTGAAGTATTTAACGACCCTCTAAAAGCTAGTAAATTTGCCAATCAAAAATCCGAAACCGAACAAAAATTAGAACAAATAATGTTAGAATGGGAAAAATTACAAGAAAAGCTCTAATTTCCAACATAATGACAAGACACCTAAAAGTCGAATATATGACTTTTAGGTGTCTTTTAGTATGTTTTTACACAAATATTATTAACAGCATGAATTACTTTCATAATCAATATCCACAGAGTTATCCTATTTATCCACAAGTAAATTGACACTTTTATGTTTTAAAATTAACTTATTTATTTACATATCCACAAACAACTTCACTACTTACCCACAACTTACTCACATTTTGTTGATAAGTACGCACGTTCCCTATTGACAACTTATTTTCCATTTTTAATTGTTTCAGATATTCATTTATGAAATAATTTATTGAGAAAGATAAAGGAGAACTAAACTTCATGACGAACAATCAAACCTTAGTACTAATTATATTAACTTTCATCATCCTAATTACACTTGTAAATGTAATTATATCTATAATAGAGAGACGTAAACAGATTGCTAAAATAAATACTTTATGGGATAACAAATTAAAATTAGAAAGTTTTATACGTCCTAATTCACGATTCGATGCCCAATACCGTACTTACCGTGATTATTATAATAAGCAGTCATTTATCGACGATAAGACTTGGTCAGACCTAAATATGGATACGTTATTTCATAAAATTAATTTTAATTTCACTGCAATTGGTGAAATGCGACTATATGCAACTTTAAGAGGTATGTTTAAGGTAAATCAAACCTCATTAATAAACATGTTTAAAGATAATAAAGTATTTCGTTTAAATGTATCTTACATTCTTTCTAAAATTGGTAAAAATGTATACCCTTTGTTTCCAGATCAAATGTTACCCTCTAAGCGTAATATTTTATTAATGTTTTGTCCGTTGTTACCATTTATTGGGTTCGCATTCATTTTTTTAATTCCTTCAAAAGGTATATTAATATGTCTTACTTTTATGATTTTAAATGCAATATTATCTTTCAAACTAAAAAAATCTTATGACCAAGATTTAAAATCAGTTTTTTATACTGCTAATGTTATAAAGCAAAGTCAAGCTTTAAGTAAGATTGAGAGCACGCCAGCGATAAGTGTTGATTTTACTCATTTTAAAGCTTCACGTCGTTTTAGCGGTTTATTAGCTCGAGTAGAATCACAAGATATGGTGAGTAGCATAATTATGTTTATTAAATTAGTATTCATGATAGATTATGTTTTATTTCATTTAATACAACGTAGCTACTTTAAGTATCAAGAAGAAGTTATGGCATGTTATGACTATATAAGTATATTAGATAATCATTACTCTATAGCTATGTATCAACATACTTTGACACATTATTGTTATCCTAAAATCAATAACAATATTAATGGCCTTCAAATGAAATCAATCATTCATCCTCTGCTAGATGAAGAAAATGCGATTGCTAACACCATTGACATTTCAAATCATATATTACTCACAGGCTCTAATGCATCAGGAAAATCTACATTTATGAAAGCAGTTGCACTAAATTTGATTTTAGCTCAATCGATAAAAACTGCAACAGCTCACTCATTTATTTATCAACCTGGCTATGTAATGACATCAATGGCAAATGCGGATGACGTTTTAAGTGGTGACAGTTATTTCATGTCAGAACTCAAGTCTATTCGTAGATTATTTAACACTTATCAGTGCAATAAGATATATTGTTTTATAGATGAGATTTTTAAAGGAACGAATACAACTGAACGTATTGCCGCTTCTGAATCAGTATTATCGTATTTAGATAATCAAAAAGCATATCAGGTTATCGCTGCGACACATGATGTTGAACTATCAATATTATTAGAAAATACATATAATAATTATCATTTTAATGAATCTATTCAAGAAAATAGCATATTTTTCGATTACAAAATTAAACCTGGTAAAGCCAATACACGTAATGCAATTGAATTACTGCGTATTACACAGTTTCCTATCGATATTTATCAGCGTGCTCAACAAAATATTCGAAACCTCTAGAATTAATTAGTTTAATATTTATAAAAAAGTTAAGCGCCTATCTAAAAGTAGTCACTCTTAGATAGGCGCTTTGAAATATTATTTAAACAGAAAAAGTTTCAATATCAATATTATTTTGTCCATTTAAGGCTAAATCGCCACGCAAACCAGCTTGATATAAATAATATCCAGCAGCACCAATCATCGCTGCATTATCAGTGCAAAGAACAGGACTCGGAATAGTAAGGTGTATGCCCTCTTTTTTACATGCTTCACTTAGTGCAGCTCTTAATCCTTTATTACTAGCAACACCACCTGCAATAATTAAGCGATTAACATGATACGTTTTACAAGCATGAATAGCTTTATGGGTTAAAACTTCTACAACACTATTTTGGAAACTTGTTGCAACATCTTCAGCTACAATTTCAATATTTTTCTGTCTTAAATTGTGCAGTTTATTTATTACAGCACTTTTAAGACCACTAAAACTAAAATCATAACTATCTTTTTCGAGCCAAACTCTTGGAAAATCGTATACATCTTTACCTTTTGCTGCTAATCGATCAATATGCGGTCCACCAGGATAAGGAAGATTGATTGTTCGAGCAACTTTATCATAAGCTTCTCCTACTGCATCATCTCTCGTTTCACCAATCACTTCGAAATCTAAATGATTTTTCATATATACCAGTTCAGTATGACCACCAGATACAATCAATGACATAAGTGGAAACGTTAATGGTTGTTCTAAGTGATTGGCATAAATATGACCAGCAATATGATGTACTGGAATAATAGGCTTATCATAAGCAAATGCCAAAGCTTTAGCCGCATTAATACCAATTAATAAAGCTCCTATTAATCCGGGGCCTTGTGTTACTGCAATAGCGTCAATATCTTCCATTTTCACTTTTGCACTCACTAATGATTCATCTATAGTTGCTGTTATCCCCTCAACATGATGTCTACTAGCAACTTCAGGTACAACACCACCAAAACGTTTGTGACTATCTATTTGACTTAAAACAGTATTAGATAAAAGTTCAGTGCCATTCTTTACTACACTTACACTCGTTTCATCACAACTTGTTTCTATTGCTAAGATTAATGTATTATTTGTCATTTCAAATTCACCCACATGACTAATGCGTCCTCGCCTTCTCCATAATAATTCTTTCTTTTACCACCATTTTGAAATCCTAAATTTCTATAAACATGTTGTGCTACATCATTATCTATTCTTACTTCTAAACTCATCACATCACAAGAAAAACGTGCATAGTTCATTGCATATTTAAGTAAAAGTTGACCAAGACCATAGCCTCTAAATGCCTTTGATATAGCTATCGTTGTAATTTGTGCTTGATCAACGACTAACCATAAACCAACATATCCAATTATTTTGTCCCTAAATTCTATCACAAAATATGTTGCAAATTCGTTGTTTTCTATTTCATGATAAAATGCATCGATTGACCACGAACTGTGTGAGAAACTATTTCTTTCTATATCAAAAACTTTAGGTACATCTTCCACACTCATTTTCCTAATATTCAATTGTTCTCTTGTTGGTTTAACCAATTTCGTTCCGCCTCTGATAATTTATGGTATTTAGGAGTAAATGAATGTATATTTTCTGGTTTTTGAATTAATTGCTTCATACTTGAAGCTTTTGGTAACTGTTCTATGATGTCACTGTCTAATAAATGTTTTATTTTTTCGGTATGATATCCTACAAACACATAAGGTTGATTTAGTTGATGAAGTTTTTCAATAAGTTTAAAAATAGGTATATAAATATCATCAATAATGGTTATTAATTCATTGTCCTGATATTGATAAACACCTGCATAAACTGCTTCTCTTCTAGCATCAAAAATGGGTACTAACAACTTCGTATTGTCTTTGACTGTGCTAGCAAGTGCTTTAAGTGATGAGACACCATATAAGTTAGTGTTTAATGCATACGCTAATGTTTTAGCAACAGTAACCCCTATTCTAAGACCGGTATATGAACCTGGACCTTCCGCTACCACGATATCAGTTATTTCTGTTTTATTTAATTTACTTTCTGAAAGAATTTCTGCTATTTCAGGCATGAGTTGCACTGAATGATTCTTTTTGATATCAGTTGTTTTTTCAGCAATCACTTCATTATCTTTCATAATAGCTACTGATAAAGGTTGGTTTGACGTATCAATTAGAAGATAGTTCATTTAAAATTGCCTCCTTTACTAATGCATAATGTTGTCCATGTGTTTCAATGGATACTTGTCTCTCATTCGCATTTTTGACATTTATATTAATCGTTAAGTGATTAGGAGGAAGGAAATCTTTGATAAATTTACTCCATTCTATAACTATGATGGCATTGTCTTCAAAATATTCATCGAAACCTAAATCATCTTCCTCACCTTCAAGTCGATAACAGTCCATATGATGTAATCGTATGCTTGAACCTGTATAAGATTTGATTATATTAAATGTTGGTGAGTTTATCGTTCTTTTAACACCTAACGCTTTTCCTATAAATTGTGTTAATGTAGTTTTCCCTGCTCCTAGGTCACCATTTAGTAAAATCAAGTCCCTAGCACTTAAATGTTTTACAAGTATTTGAGCAAATTTATCCATTTCATTTAAATTGTGAATAGTTATCAATTTTTACTCTCCTATATATGATTATTTAAAATCAATTTATCTCTATATTTAAAGATATATATACATTTCTACATGGTTTATTAACTTAATCATTGTAACAAATTTTAATTCAAATTTCTTCGTAAAATATTTAAGCTTGTCCTCTATAAATTTTTAGAAAATTCTAAATTTATTATTGACACAATTCATCACATGTAGTAAATTGAATTTATCAAATTTTAAAACAATTCAAACTATTAAGAATAAATGACCATTCAACGAAAGGAGTATAATAAAATGACTTATCTATCTACGCTAGACCTACCAACAACTCAACAAGCTATTATCATTTTATTATACTCGTAAGGACTCGAACTTTAGAAAGGTTTTAACTTCTAAATGTTTAAGTCCTATTTCTAGTTGGATGGGACTTAACAACGTCCCAATATTCATTGGGACGTTTTTTTATTTTCTAAATAATTATATGGGGGAATGATATATGCGAAGTGATATGATCAAAAAAGGAGATCACCAAGCTCCTGCAAGAAGTCTTTTACATGCGACTGGCGCTCTTAAACAACCTACAGATATGAATAAACCTTTCGTAGCAATTTGTAACTCTTATATTGATATTGTTCCTGGGCACGTTCATTTAAGAGAATTAGCAGACATCGCAAAGGAAGCTATTAGAGAAGCAGGTGCTATCCCATTCGAATTTAATACGATTGGTGTTGACGATGGAATAGCTATGGGACATATTGGCATGAGATATTCCTTACCTTCAAGAGAAATTATCGCAGATGCAGCTGAAACAGTTATTAACGCTCATTGGTTTGATGGTGTATTTTACATTCCTAATTGCGATAAAATTACGCCAGGAATGTTACTCGCAGCAGTTAGAACAAATGTACCAGCTATCTTTTGCTCAGGAGGCCCAATGAAAGCTGGTCTTTCCGCTCAAGGTAAGGCATTGACACTATCTTCAATGTTTGAAGCGGTTGGAGCTTTTAAAGAAGGAACAATCTCAAAAGAAGCATTTTTAGACATGGAACAAAACGCTTGTCCTACATGTGGTTCATGCGCCGGTATGTTTACCGCAAACTCAATGAACTGTTTAATGGAAGTTTTAGGTTTAGCTCTACCATATAATGGTACAGCTCTAGCTGTGAGTGACCAACGTCGTGAAATGATTAGACAAGCAGCATTCAGGTTAGTTGAAAATATTAAACATGATATTAAACCTCGCGATATTATCACACAAGATGCGATTGATGATGCTTTTGCTCTTGATATGGCCATGGGAGGTTCTACTAATACTGTTCTTCATACTCTTGCAATTGCAAATGAAGCAGGTATTGACTACGACTTAGAACGTATTAATGAAATTGCTAAAAAAACACCTTACCTTTCTAAAATTGCACCTAGTTCTTCTTATTCTATGCATGATGTTCATGAAGCAGGTGGCGTGCCAGCTATCATAAATGAATTAATGAAAAAGGATGGCACTTTACATCCAGATAGATTAACAGTTACGGGTAAATCCTTGAGAGAAAATAATGAAGGTAAAAACATCAAAAATTTTGAAGTTATTCATCCTCTTGAAACCCCTTATGATAAGCAAGGTGGATTATCTGTCTTATTCGGAAACCTCGCACCTAAAGGAGCGGTAATCAAGGTCGGTGGAGTTGATCCTTCAATTAAAGTATTTACAGGAAAGGCAATTTGTTTCAACTCTCATGATGAAGCTGTTGAAGCCATTGATAATCATAAAGTAAGAGAGGGACATGTTGTTGTTATTAGATATGAGGGACCTAAGGGAGGTCCTGGAATGCCAGAAATGCTAGCCCCTACGTCTTCCATAGTGGGCAGAGGATTAGGTAAAGATGTTGCATTAATTACGGACGGTAGATTTTCGGGTGCAACTAGAGGTATTGCAGTTGGACACATTTCACCTGAAGCCGCTTCAGGTGGACCCATTGGCTTAATAAGAGATGGTGATAAAATTACGATTGATCTAATCAATAGAACTCTAAACGTAGATCAATCTGAAGAAGAACTGTATCGTCGTAAAAATCAGCTTGAACCATTTAAAGCAAAGGTTAAAACAGGCTACTTAGCTAGATATACTAGTTTAGTCACAAGCGCTAATACTGGTGGTATTATGCAAGTTCCGGAAAACCTTATTTAATTAGGAGATGATTAAAATGTCAAATCAAAAATCAATGGTTTCGCCTCACCCTTCTGTGCATCAAACAAAGAATTCACAACCCTTAATAACACGCAGTGGTTCTCAATTATTAGTTGAAGCACTTCAGCAAGAAGATGTAGATTTTATCTTCGGTTATCCTGGTGGTGCTGTCTTACCTTTATACGATACATTTTATGACGGGAAAATCAAACATATTCTTGCCCGTCATGAACAAGGTGCTACACATGCTGCTGAAGGATATGCGCGTGTCTCTGGTAAAACAGGAGTCGTTGTTGTAACAAGCGGACCTGGTGCAACAAATGCCATTACGGGTATTACTGATGCATTTAGTGACTCTTTACCACTAGTCGTTTTTACTGGTCAAGTTGCTACACCTGGTATAGGTAAAGATGCTTTCCAAGAAGCTGATTTACTCTCGATGACCACACCTATTACAAAACACAATTATCAAGTTAAAAAGATCGAAGACATTCCAAGAATTGTTCATGAAGCCTTTCATTTAGCGAACACTGGAAGAAAAGGCCCTGTAGTGATTGATTTTCCTAAAGATATGGGTGTTCTTAAAACTGATGTTGAACTTACGCAAGAAATTAATATTCCTGGCTATGAAGTTAATAGTAACCCTAATAAAGAGGATATTAATAGGTTAATATATATGATTAAAGAAGCTAAGAAACCTCTTATTCTTGCAGGTGCTGGTATTAATCACTCTAAATCTAATCATTTATTGACAGAATTTGTGACAAAACATCAAATCCCTACTGTCACAACTCTCCTTGGACTTGGAGCAATACCTTATCATCACCCCTTATTTTTAGGTATGGGTGGCATGCATGGATCTTATGCAAGTAATATGGCATTAACAAATTGTGATTTACTTATCAACTTAGGTAGTCGATTCGATGATCGTCTTGCAAGTAAGCCTGATGAATTCGCACCAAATGCAAAAGTTGTACATGTCGATATCGACCCTTCTGAAATAAATAAAGTTATTAATACAGATTTAGGTATAGTCGCTGATTGCAAACTTGTGCTTGAGAATTTATGCCATGAGCAAGTTTTAACATCCACCCACGAAGAATGGAACGATTATTGTATTAATAACAAAAGTAAATATCCATTTAAATATGATGATAATGATAAAACATTTTGTAAACCACAAAAAGCAATTGAATATATTGGTAAAGTTACCAATGGAAATGCAATTGTTACAACTGACGTAGGACAACACCAAATGTGGACAGCACAATTCTACCCATTTAAAAATTATGGCCAATGGGTAACAAGTGGCGGTTTAGGTACTATGGGATTTGGAATTCCATCAGCAATAGGAGCACAATTAGCTGAACCTGAGAAAACAGTTGTTTGTTTTGTAGGAGATGGTGGTTTTCAAATGACGAACCAAGAAATGGCTTTACTTCCAGAATATGGACTTAATGTCAAAATAGTACTTATTAATAATGGAACTTTAGGTATGGTCAAACAATGGCAAGATAAATTCTTTAATAAACGATTTTCTCATTCTGTATTTAATGATCAACCTAATTTTATGAAAATGGCGGAAGCATACGGCGTTAAGGGATTCTTGATAGATTCTCCTGATAAATTAGAATCTTCAATTGATGAAGCATTTGCATATCATGGACCGGCACTCATTGAAGTTAGAATCTCACCTGTAGAACCAGTTAATCCAATGGTACCTAGTGGCAAATCAAATCATGAAATGGAGGGTTACTAATGGAACGAACAATTCATTTTACATTAGTTGATCAAGTGAGTACTTTGAACAGAATTACTAGCGCCTTCGTTCGCTTACAATGTAATATTGATGAACTTCATGTTAAACATTCAGACAAAGAAGGAATTTCTAATATGAAACTCAAAGTCAACATTAAAGATGATGATACTTTTAAAATTGTGCTTAAAAAACTATCACAACAAGTAAATGTACTAAGTGTAAAAAGTGAGTAAACGTTTTGATGCGCTAGTTAAAATGAAAAATCAACTAAACATAACTAACATCATGCACCTTTTACGCACATATTATTTTGAAAATTCAGAACTTTCGATAAAATGACTGGAGGAATTTATTATGACAAAAGTATATTACGATGAAACAGTAACTCAAGATGCATTACAAGGTAAAAAAATTGCTGTCATTGGTTATGGCTCACAAGGACATGCACATGCACAAAATTTAAAGGACAATGGTTATGATGTAGTCATTGGTCTACGTCCAGGACGATCATTTAATAAAGCTAAAGAAGATGGATTTGATGTTTATACGGTAAGTGATGCTACACAACAAGCTGATGTAGTGATGGTACTATTGCCTGATGAAATTCAAGGTAAAGTATATAACGAGGAAATTAAACCACATTTAGAAAAAGGAAATGCTTTAGCATTCGCACATGGTTTTAATATCCACTTCAGTGTTATCGAACCACCTAGTGATGTCGATGTCTTTTTAGTAGCACCTAAAGGACCAGGTCATTTAGTTAGACGTACATTTGTTGAAGGAAGTGCCGTACCAGCATTATTTGGTGTTCAACAAGATGCTACAGGCCAAGCAAGAAACATTGCTTTAAGCTACGCAAAAGGCATTGGTGCTACTCGTGCCGGGGTCATTGAAACGACATTTAAAGAAGAAACTGAAACAGATTTATTCGGTGAACAAGCTGTTCTTTGTGGAGGAGTTTCCAAATTAATTCAGAGTGGATTCGAAACACTTGTAGAAGCAGGTTACCAACCTGAATTAGCTTATTTTGAAGTCTTACACGAAATGAAATTAATTGTTGATTTAATGTATGAAGGCGGAATGGAAAACGTTCGTTATTCTATCTCTAACACTGCTGAATTTGGCGACTATGTTTCTGGACCAAGAGTAATTACACCTGATGTTAAAGAAAATATGAAAAAAGTACTTGAAGATATTCAAAATGGTAACTTTAGCCGTAGATTTGTTGAAGATAACAAAAATGGCTTTAAAGAATTCTATCAATTACGTGAAGATCAACATGGTCATCAAATTGAACAAGTTGGACGTGAATTAAGAGAAATGATGCCATTCATTAAATCTAAAAGTATTGAAAAATAACAACAGTAGAGGGGTGTTTTTAATGGAAGAACATATTCAAATTTTTGATACAACACTTAGAGATGGTGAACAAACGCCAGGAGTCAATTTTAGCTTTGATGAAAGATTGAAAATTGCCAAGCAACTAGAAAAATGGGGAGTAGATGTACTAGAAGCAGGTTTTCCTGCTTCTAGTACTGGTAGCTTTAAATCAGTAGAAGCTATAGCCAAAACTTTGACTACAACAGCAGTGTGTGGATTAGCTAGATGTAAAAAATCTGATATTGATGCTGTATATGAAGCCACTAAAGAAGCTTTAAAACCTCAAGTACATGTATTCATTGCAACCTCCCCTATTCATTTAGAACATAAATTAAAAATGACTCAAGACGAAGTTTTAACTTCAATCAAAGAACACGTTTCTTATGCTAAACAATTTTTTGAAGTCGTACAATTCTCTCCAGAGGATGCAACAAGAACTGAAATTCCATTTTTAATTGAATGTGTTCAAACTGCAATTAACGCAGGAGCCACAATTATCAACATCCCTGATACAGTTGGATTTAGTTATCCTACTGAATATGGTGAAATTTTTAAGCAATTAACACGGGCCGTTAAGTCAAATTCTAAAATTATCTTTAGTGCACATTGTCATGATGATCTTGGAATGGCAGTTGCTAATAGTTTAGCAGCTATTGAAGGTGGAGCTAGACGTATTGAAGGTACAGTGAACGGTATTGGTGAAAGAGCAGGAAATGCCGCACTTGAAGAAGTTGCTTTAGCTTTATATGTAAGGAAGGACCACTATGGTCTTGAATCTCAAATTAACCTTAAAGAAACTAAGAAAACATCTGACTTAATTTCAAGATATGCTGGTATCCGTGTACCTAGAAATAAAGCTATAGTCGGTCAAAATGCATTTAGTCATGAATCCGGAATTCACCAAGACGGTGTGCTTAAACATCGTGAAACCTATGAAATCATGACACCTCAACTCGTAGGTGTAAATACTACAGAATTGCCATTAGGTAAATTGTCTGGTAAACATGCATTTGCCGAAAAGCTTAAATCTCTAGGGTATGAAATTAAATTGGAAGATCAAGTTACATTATTTAAACAATTTAAAGAAATTGCAGATAAGAAAAAAAATGTATCCGATAGAGATATTCATGCAATTATACATGGCTCTGAACATGAACACAATGCTATTTTTCAACTTGATAACTTACAACTTCAATACGTATCTAAAGGTCTACAAAGTGCAGTAGTAGTTATAAAGGAAAGAAACGGACAAGTTAAACAAGATTCAAGTATTGGAACGGGGTCAATTGTTGCAATTTATAATGCTGTTGACCGAATTTTCAAGAAAGACGCAGAATTGATTGATTATCGTATTGATTCTGTAACAGAAGGTACTGATGCTCAAGCAGAAGTACATGTACGAATCATTATTAATCATATTGAAGTGACTGGCATAGGTATAGACCACGATATATTAAAAGCCTCATGTAAAGCATATATCGATGCTCATGCTAAATATATTTCAGAATATGAGTTGAAAGAAGGTATCCGTACATGAGTTATAAAATAGTTGCCTTACCTGGAGATGGTATAGGACCAGAGATTCTATCTGGTACATTAGAACTTTTAAAATTAATAAGTGAAAAATATCATTTTGAATACCATTTGGAAAGTCATCATTTTGGAGGTATCTCAATAGATAATTATGGTACACCTTTAACTAATGAAGCATTACAATCATGTAAAAATGCAGATGCTATATTATTAGGCGCGATTGGAGGGCCTAAATGGACAGACCCAAATAATCGTCCAGAACACGGTTTGTTAAAACTGAGAAAATCCTTAAATTTATTTGCTAATATTCGCCCTACATTTGTAACTAAAGGGGCTAGTCATCTTTCACCACTAAAACAAGATATTGTAGAAGGCACCGATTTAGTTATTGTAAGAGAATTAACGAGCGGTATTTATTTTGGTGAACCAAGCTATGTTAAAAAAAACGAAGCTTTAGACTCATTAAAATATTCAAGTCAAGAAATTGAACGTATTGTGAGAATAGCTTTTAATCTTGCAAACCGTAGACGTAAAAAATTAACATCTGTTGATAAGGAAAACGTTCTATCCTCTAGTAAGTTATGGCGACAAATAGTAAATGATGTAAAAAAGGATTTTCCAGAAGTAGAAGTTAATCATATGCTAGTTGATGCTTGTAGTATGCATCTTATCACCCAACCTACGCAATTTGATGTGATTGTAACAGAGAATCTTTTCGGAGATATCTTAAGTGATGAAGCATCTGTTATACCAGGCTCTCTAGGTCTTTCTCCTTCAGCTAGTTTTGGTCAAACAGGTACACGTCTGTATGAACCAATTCATGGTTCAGCTCCAGATATAGCTAATGAAGATAAAGCGAATCCATTTGGTATGGTTCTCTCTTTAGCACTTTGCTTAAGAGAAAGTTTAAATCAAATTGATGCGGCTAACGAACTTGAGTCAATTGTTTACTCGTTTATTCAATCTAATAAGACAACTGCAGATTTAGGTGGACAATATCGAACTTCAGAAATTTTTAAGTTGCTTAAAGAAAAATATTTATAAGAGGAGGAGAAAATTATGGGTCAAACACTTTTTGATAAAGTATGGAAAAAACATGTGCTTCATGGAAAAGAAGGTGAACCACAATTATTGTATATTGATTTACATCTCATTCATGAAGTTACTTCTCCTCAAGCGTTTGAAGGACTTAGAATACAAAATCGTAAACTTAGAAGACCTGATCTAACCTTTGCAACTTTAGATCATAACGTTCCCACAATTGATATTTTTAATATAAAAGATAAAATTGCCTATAAACAAATTACAACTTTACAACAAAATGCTAAAGACTTTGGCGTACATATTTTTGATATGGGTTCTGACGAACAAGGTATCGTACATATGGTTGGACCAGAAACTGGATTAACACAACCAGGAAAAACTATTGTTTGTGGAGATTCCCATACTGCTACACATGGCGCATTTGGTGCTATCGCATTTGGGATAGGAACAAGCGAGGTTGAACATGTATTTGCTACACAAACATTATGGCAAACAAAACCTAAAAATTTGAAAATTAATATAAATGGTTCTTTACCACCTGGAGTTTATGCTAAAGACATTATTTTATATTTAATCAATCAATATGGTGTAGATTTCGGTACTGGTTATGCGCTTGAATTTACAGGGGAAACTATAAAAAATTTATCCATGGAAGCACGTATGACAATTTGTAATATGGCTATTGAAGCCGGAGCAAAGTATGGTTTAATGCAACCTGATGAAACAACATTTGATTACGTAAAAGGTCGTCCTTATGCTACTGATTTTGATAGTTCTATGGAGTGGTGGAAAGAACTTTATTCTGATGATGATGCCTATTTTGATAAAGTTATTGAACTTGATGTAACAAATTTAGAACCTCAAGTAACTTGGGGAACTAACCCAGAAATGGGAGTTAGTTTTAGTAATCCATTCCCAGAAATTAAAAATGCAAATGACCAACGTGCTTATGACTATATGGGACTTCACCCAGGTCAAAAAGCCGAAGATATAAAATTAGGTTACGTTTTTTTAGGTTCATGCACGAATGCAAGATTATCTGATCTTATTGAAGCAAGTCATATTATTAAAGGACAACAAGTACATCCAAATATTACTGCTATTGTGGTTCCGGGTTCAAGAACTGTTAAGAAGGAAGCTGAAGCTCTGGGGCTAGATAAATTATTTAAAGATGCTGGATTTGAGTGGCGTGAACCAGGTTGTTCTATGTGCTTAGGTATGAATCCAGATCAAGTTCCAGAAGGAGTACATTGTGCCTCCACGAGTAATCGCAATTTTGAAGGAAGACAAGGTAAAGGCGCTCGTACACATTTGGTATCTCCTGCTATGGCAGCAGCTGCTGCGATTAATGGTAAATTCATTGATGTTAGAAAGGTGGTAGTGTAATTGGAAATCAAACCGATAACAATATATACCGGAAAAACTGTCCCCCTTTTTTATGACAATATAGATACTGACCAAATCATTCCCAAAGTGCATCTTAAGCGGGTCTCTAAATCAGGCTTTGGACCTTTTGCTTTTGATGAATGGCGTTACTTACCTGATGGTAGTGATAATCCCGATTTTAATCCTAATAAACCTGAATATCATGGTGCGTCAATTCTCATTACTGGAGATAACTTTGGTTGTGGTTCTAGCCGTGAGCATGCAGCGTGGGCCTTAAAAGATTATGGTTTTAACATTATTATTGCAGGAAGTTTTAGTGATATCTTTTACATGAATTGTACTAAAAACGCAATGTTACCTATATGTTTAAATCAGAAAGAACGAGAACATTTAGCTCAATTTGATGAAATAACTGTTGATTTACCTAATCAAACAGTGTCTACGGTGTCTCAGTCTTTTCATTTTGATATAGATGAAACCTGGAAAAATAAATTAATCCATGGCTTAGACGATATTGCTATTACTTTACAATTTGAAAATTTAATAGAAAAATACGAAAAAACTTTTTAAAGGTGTGAAAGACAGTGACAGTAAGAACTAAAGTTTCGACAAAAGATATAGATGAAGCATATTTACGTCTGAAAAATATAGTAAAAGAAACTCCCTTACAATTCGATCATTACTTATCTCAAAAATATAATTGTGATGTTTATTTAAAAAGAGAAGATTTACAGTGGGTACGATCCTTTAAATTAAGAGGAGCTTATAATGCTATATCAGTATTATCCAATGAAGAAAAAAATAAAGGTATTACTTGCGCAAGTGCTGGAAATCATGCTCAAGGTGTTGCTTATACTGCAAAAAAACTCAATTTAAAGGCTGTTATTTTCATGCCAGTAACTACACCACGGCAAAAAATCAATCAAGTCAAATTCTTCGGGGATAATAACGTAGAAATAGTACTAATTGGCGATACATTTGATCACTGCTTAGCACAAGCTTTAAACTATACGAAGCAACATAAAATGAATTTCATTGATCCATTTAATAATGTATATACTATTGCAGGACAAGGCACTATAGCTAAGGAAATATTAAATCAAGCTGAAAAAGAGGATAATACATTTGATTATGTATTTGCTGCTATAGGTGGTGGCGGTCTTATTTCAGGAGTGAGCACATATTTTAAGACACATTCCCCCCACACTAAAATTATCGGTGTTGAACCAACTGGTGCCAGTAGTATGTATCAATCAGTCATTATCAACCATAGTATAGTTACTTTAGAAAATATTGATAAGTTTGTTGATGGAGCTTCAGTAGCAAGAGTTGGTGATATTACTTTTGAAATTGCGAAAGATAAAGTGGATGATTACGTTCAAGTTGACGAAGGAGCTGTTTGCTCCACAATTCTGGATATGTACTCTAAACAAGCGATTGTTGCTGAACCAGCTGGTGCTTTAAGTGTAAGTGCCTTAGAGCAATATAAAAAGCAGATTGAAAATAAAACAATTGTTTGCATAGTAAGTGGAGGCAACAATGATATTAATCGCATGAAAGAAATAGAAGAGCGTTCTCTTCTATTTGAAGAAATGAAACATTACTTTATTTTAAATTTCCCACAAAGACCTGGTGCTTTAAGAGAATTCGTTAATGATGTCCTCGGACCTCAAGACGATATTACAAAATTTGAATATTTAAAGAAAACATCACAAAACACTGGAACTGTTATTATAGGTATACAGCTGAAACATCATGATGATCTCATTCAGTTAAAAGATCGTGTATGTCAATTTGATCCTTCTAATATTTATATCAATGAAAATAAAATGTTATATTCATTGCTTATTTAAACTAATTTTATATCCAAGTCTCAAGACGACGAGTATATTATTAATTCGTCGTCTTCATTTTAGTGTCTTACTGTAGAATGTCAGTTTAATTCCTCGGTTAAGAAGCTTTATCCATTTGAGATAAGCGCTCGCCTCTTGTTTCATTTTCAACTCTTGTTGATCCTTGTAGCTCGAATAATTTCATTGCTCTCGCTCCCTAATTCATGAGTTCAAAACGCTTTCTCTTCGTCGAGATCCTTACTTTTTCATATCAAACACTTTCTTTTTAAAACTATTTTTGTATAAAAAAAGAGACCTTTCGGTCTCGATTAGGCTCATCGCATCCATACGATATTTGCCTGGCAACGTCCTACTCTAGCGGAACGTCAGTCCGACTACCATCGGCGCTAAGGAGCTTAACTTCTGTGTTCGGCATGGGAACAGGTGTGACCTCCTTGCCATTGTCACCAGACAAATGAATGATTATACATTCAAAACTAGATAGTAAGTAAGTTTTTGCGTCGCAAAACGCTTTTTAAAAAATTGATTAAGTCTTCGATCGATTAGTATTCGTCAGCTCCACGTGTCACCACGCTTCCACCTCGAACCTATTAACCTCGTCATCTTCGAGGGATCTTATAACCGAAGTTGGGAAATCTCATCTTGAGGGGGGCTTCATGCTTAGATGCTTTCAGCACTTATCCCGTCCATACATAGCTACCCAGCTATGCCGTTGGCACGACAACTGGTACACCAGAGGTATGTCCATCCCGGTCCTCTCGTACTAAGGACAGCTCCTCTCAAATTTCCTACGCCCACGACGGATAGGGACCGAACT